>Ga0206945_1052_pt1 | contig 27659 bp, 21 predicted proteins | sample Alteio_BWOrgHeat_5_FD_152982 | JGI IMG/M metagenome (GOLD analysis project Ga0206945, IMG submission 152982) | Enriched cells from forest soil in Barre Woods Harvard Forest LTER site, Petersham, Massachusetts, United States -... | ecosystem: Environmental > Terrestrial > Soil > Temperate forest > O... | reverse complement strand
TGGCCGATGCACTAGAATACAGGCCATCTGATTTTGATGAATTTCCTGATGCAGTTTTTGTTGAGGGCAAAAATGATTTCTACGGGCTGACATACTTCAGAGATGTAATCTTTTCTTCATATAAAGACGTGCGATTTATGCCCGGTAATGGCAATTCTAAACTTGGGGACTTGATCTCTTTATATCAAGGATTGGGTAAGAGCTTCATGATTCTTCTGGACGATGATCTCTCATCTCAAACATGCAAACAAAATTACATAGAAAATCATCTTGTACGTAAGGAACTTGTATTGACTTTGGGTGATCTGCACTCAGATTTATCTGGTATGAAGTTTGAAGACTTGATTTCAAGAGCCGATAAAGAAAAGTTATTTGCTCAATTCATGCCGCAGACTAATAGACCTTCAGACAAAAAGGCGTTGGCGAGAATTATTCAAGAGCTTCTTGCTACCGAAAAATCTTTTGATTTTGACGAAGAGACTAAACTCAGCATGGCCGCCCTTTTCTCTGCACTTCAGGGCAGGTACGTTAAAATGCAAAAATCTGATTCTGAAAAGGCCGCATAATGATTGCATGGGATAGCCTAGTTTTTTCTTTGCTTTAATTGTTCGACATTGCTTTTTTTAAAAATTCCCATCGGCGTGAAAGCCGCTCGCACAGTATCAGCTACATACGACGGTGCTAAATGAGCGTAGTGACGCTCCGTCATTCGCGTATCACTATGCCCCAATTGTTGTGCGATAACTGCCATCGGTACGCCCTTCATCGCCAAGCGTGATGCGTAGGTGTGGCGGAGAATATGAAAGCTAATGCCCGGAACAATTTTAGCATTCTTACAGGCTTCTTTCATCGGCCTGAACTGTTCAGCGTGCTTCCATTTTGACCCATTGGAGCGCGTGAAGATTAAGTCGCCCCGTTTTTTGCCGAGAATAACTTGACCAAAGAACTCTTTGCCTTCATCAGTCAGCACTATGTTTCGTGATTTGCCGCTCTTGCTGCGGGCTATATGAAGTGTGCCACTGTCTGCATTGTAGTCGCCAGCCGTTAAAGCACCCAACTCTCCGTATCGTGCGCCAGAAACCAAAGCCGCTGTTACAATCGCACGTAAATCCTTGCCGCAGACATTGACGAGGCGGGTGATTTCTTTGTCATCTAGATATTGGATTTTGGGCGCGTTGGCATCTCGATAGGGTTTAACCGCCGTCCAAGCGTCACGATTGGCAATTCTTCGGTGTTGGTGTGCGAGATTGAGCGCCGCCTTTAGAACAGTTAGAACCCGATTGGATGTACTGCGCCTTTTACGTTGAGCATCATCTCCCTTAGCCATTTCGCGAAAGGCTTGATCTTTACCCTTCTTTGTTCGTGCGCGAGGAGGGGAGGAGGCTATGGCTTCAAGCCAAGTCTCAATCTTACGACGGGTTAGCTTTGCAGCTGCGGCATCTCCCAATTTAGGGTTTATGTGCGCATTGATAATACTCTCAAGTACATAAAGCCCCTTGCCGCCACGGCGTTTAAAGTCTCGCACGTAATCATCCATTGCATTGCGAACGGTATAAGAGCCGGTTTTTAGCTCTCCGCCATCTTGAAGGGCCAATTCTTCAAACCATTCACGTGCTTTGGCTTGGGCTTGCGCAAAAGACAGAATGTGCGCGCCATCTGCCTCTACGACGTCATCCGCTGTGCCTACGGATTTAAAACGCCTGCCATGTTCCTCGGAGTAGTGCCGGGCAATCCATGTTCCGCCCTTGCTGCCTTTTCGGTAACCAACGCCTATGCCTTCAGAGATTGAGCGCCAATAGGGTTCGCGCCTTGTTTTAAGGCGTAATCTAGCTGCTCGGGTATCGAGTTTTGCATCTTGCAGAGTGCGTGACATGGCCCCTCCAAAAACGTACGGCATACGTACGGCATAGATGTAGACGAATACGCACGTTTTCGCTAGTGTTCATTATTCAATGTTTTCAATGTTTATCGAACTTTAGCGAACAGCCGCGAGCAGTGTAACATCTCTTTCACGGTAGTAACACGGGTTCGAATCCCGTAGGGGACGCCAACCAGGTAACATGGGCACCGCGGTTTCTGCGTCTATGATTCCGTTGTTTGCAACAAGTCCCGCAAGTGATCTACGACTGCCGCTAAGCTTCAAAAATTCTTCCGTGATGCAGATTTCGCTGAGGGTGGTCTTGAGATAGGGAAAATCAGATGAAGAACTTCACTATCCATAACCTCGCAGATGTTCCTGAACATATGTCCGTTGTCTCTAGTTGGCTCAATGGAGAATGGGGTGCCATCAGAAACGAACCAATTGATAAAACTTTAGATTTGTTGAAGCGCAGCGCTTTAAAAGACCGATGGCCGTTTGTCTTGATCGCGCTTGAAAATGGTACCCCTATTGGAACGGCAAGCCTTATTCTGGATGATATGCCTACACGACCTGACCTCACGCCTTGGCTTGCGGATGTCTATGTAGAGAAATCGGCACGAAAAGGAGGAATAGGCAGTAAACTAGTTAAAGCTGTGGAGTTGGAGGCAGCGCGGCTTGGTTTGGAAACAATATATTTATTCACTGCATCGAAAACCGCCCTCTATGAATTGCTGGGTTGGCAATTGCTTGAACGCACCGAATATCGGGGCGAGCAAGTAAGAATTATGACAAAGAAATTGTAGAAAAAGCTGAACTTGCGCCGGAGGGCGCGAACGTCACGCATATGCATTGGCCGCACTGTATTCCCGCCGGGAATACGTAAGTGCGCCTTTGTCACTGCAGTTAATATTAACGTCGATTTTTTTAACAAGGTCCATGTTAACCATACTTGCTTTTATCTATTTACTATGAAGGTAAAAAGAGGTAGAGCAATATCTTACGATATTTTAGAAACTGAAGAGATCAGAATTATTTCGGTCCCCTATTTAAAGATGGAGCTAATAATGGCTAGCAGACGCGAATCCAGTCATCTTTATGCGACCCTCTCTTATTGGGGGGAGATAGCCCAGAATGGGCAAACTAACATATTCACAAACGGTATACCGGAAGCAGACAGCCTGACTGAAGACGCCAGAGACGCCTACCGTAGCCTTGCGCTCCTGGATGGAGCATCAAAGGAGGCGCTACCATCTGTCGACAATTTATCTTCGATGCTTTTGAACGTGGATGCTTTTCAGGCTCTGACGCAGGCGGCAGAAGATGCACTCCGTTCCCGTCTCGAATCTCTTCGTGGCACAGAAAGAATGCAAGTAAATAGCTGGGCTGTCGGATTGGGGGTGGTTCGCGAGGACCTCGGTAATTTACAAAGAAAGATTAAAACACAACTGAAATTGTAGATGTCAGTTAAGCCACGCTCTGTAGGAACTTATAAAGATTCCTGACTTGAATTTGAAACGTGCTCGCTAAAGCTTTTTACTGAATTTTAACCCTGGCCCCCCATTGATGCCCACATTCATCATGTCCGGTCCACCACACTGGAATAGAACCTGGCAAAGCTTCAGACACTGTTGCCGCCAAGATTAACAGATAAGGTGCCATGTTTCATCCGCGTCGGCACGCCAAATTATTTCTATGAATAATCAATAAGATAAAAAAGCACCCCAAAGGAGATATAAGAACTTTGACCTTGCATTGGGGGTCTATTTGGGGGTACAATGTTTTATGCAGTTTTCTTGGGATGAAATCAAAAGGGTCCGCAATCTCAAAAAGCATGGCCTTGATTTGATTGATGCCGAAGAGCTTTTCGATGGGCGGCTAATTTATACGTACCCATCACCGAAGAAGGATGAAGCACGTTTTGTGAGTGTTGGGCTTATTCATGATGTTCTGGTTGCAGCTGTGTGGATGGAACGCAACGGCACGATCAGATTAATTTCACTGAGGAGGGCAAGAGATGGCGAAAAAAGAACGTATCGTAAGCTATACAGCTAAAGAGCTTAAAGCCAAGCGCGCCAAAGGCGAGAGCCTTACTAACTGGTCAAAAGTCAAGGCTATGTCACAAAAGGAAGTTGATCGTCTGGCGGACGAAGATGATGGCGCATTGCCTGTAGGCTGGGAAAAGACAGCTATGATTGGTTTGCCGCCTGGTAAAGAAGCTATTAAGTTGCGCATCGATAAAGATGTGCTTGGCTGGTTTAAAGGAACTGGAAAAGGCTATCAGACACGAATGAACAATGTGCTGCGGGCTTTTGTATTGTCGCGCTTAAATATCGGACATAGTAAGCCCATTGCGTAAATCAACATTGCTTCTACTGATCTTTCTCAAATTCAGGTTAACAGACAAGGTGCCATGTTTCATCCGCTTCGGCATGCCAACTAGGGCATCGGAAAGATTTCTGCAATCTTGGGTTCACCACCGCCACCAGGTGGTGGTGCGGTTATCCCAGGCATACTGTTTCTTTCTGAGGATAACATCCGTTTTTGTTTATCAATAGGTGACAATAGAAATTCACGAGTAACTCGCTCTATATACCACCTTGCAAACTCATTTGCTTCCTCCGGAAGGTAGCCCGCTGATGCCAGCCGATTTATGGCGCCAGTTACTCCTGATGCAGTATACTCATCATGAATTCTAGGGGAGCTTTGATCGATATCAACGCTTGGAGACAGATGACGCTCAATAGTCAGCATCTGGCTATTAATTCCCTTAATTGTTGAAGTTACAAGATTCATCTTTCGAAGAGTCGGAGAGATCATTGAACCCAGCGATATTATGCAATTTGCAGAAAAATCAACTTCGCGTTGAGCACTATCAGGAGAACTATCAAAGGCAGCTATCACAGAGATGCCAATCACATCCTGCGTTCTACCTTCTGGCAAGAATACCGCTTCAAGACGGTTCCACCCACCACGGGGGTTTTTTACCCTCGGAGAGTGTCCAATACCTTCACTGAAATCACAAATGAGTATTGGTTTTCCAACAAAAACAACATCCTCTTCAAGCATGCGTTGCTCCAGTAAAATCAAACAATATTCAGAATGTATGGAGAATGCCGATCTGCTGTCAATGTTCTTTAGTTTTTAGTACTTTTGGGGGCCTTTAAAAATTCGAGCAATCCTGATTTGTCAGAAGAATTCAGAATTTATACTTAACGAAATGGTGCCATGTTTCGTCCGCCTCGGCACGCCATCTGCTATGAATCAGTTTGCTGGCAGCTGATACTAAAAATCCCTCGTTCTTAAAGTTTGAAACGCTCATGGCGGGTCACAGCAGATGAAACTGGGCAGTCTCGCCGGCTCCTGAACGTCGCTGCCGATGGATCTGCCATCATCTCTCGAACAACTTCATATGATTGTGCAACACAACGCCCGTTTACCTGAAAACATTTACCTGCGCCGCTGCGCTTTGCGTGCTGGGCTATACGCTTCGCGGCGCGGGCAAACGATCTGGCCAACCTATATAGATTTTGAATGACACCAACTAGGGTATAAGAACTTCTTGTGACCCTATATTCTGTAGAAATTCTGTAGAAAATTTGAACCGCGCCTTTGTCACTTTGTTGTTAGGTGTTCATGCCTTTAATCCAAGCCGCAAGCTTTTCTTGCTGCTGTTGCAGCCGCTTTAGCCTGTTTCATCTCTATACTCTTTGCAGGCCTGAATTCTTTATGTATTCCGGCACCAGCGGAATCGCCGCTCTCATCGACATATTGTACAACTTGATATTCTTCAACCTTGGCTTCCCCGCCATTAACATTACCATGAAACTTGACACCGCTATATTTGGATAAAGGAGAAACAACTTCGTAATTGCCGCTTCCATCCAGATCCACGTTAACGCTATTTCCTTGACTATCTTTAGCGCTACAATAGGGAGCTCCTTCGCTAGGAGATTTTTCTACAGTTTTAAGTTTTAGAGTTGATAAATCAACCTGAGGGCTCCGCGTGCATGCGACGGATCCGGCAAGAAATAATAAAGTCAATCCGAGACTCGTTACTTTCCTCGACATAATAATTTCTCTCCTGTGAATGCGACGATGAGAATTTTGAGAACACTACTATAAAGTTCCTGAAATTAAAAAATGAAAATGTTGGTCCCATGGCTCAAAAATCCCTGAAGAAGCACCGTTTGTGTATCTGTTAATCTTTAACGAGCTGATCTATTTAGATATTTTAAATTTTATGATTAACGAGATGGTGCCATGTTTCATCCGCGTCGGCACACACCCGAAGAGATTCGAACTTCTAACCTTCCGATCCGCGGCTTATTATCTATAGTTGTATTATATAATCTCGTAATTTCATGATATATTTCTGCGAAAGCGATAATGATTTTTAGGATAAATGATGACCGCAAGAACTGTTTCGAGGAGATCGTTTTTAGGGACTAGCTTTTTATTAAGCGGCTTGTTGAGCGGATCCCAATTTGGTGGCGCACCAGAAGCAGCAGTGCAACTGAGGCGTAGCGATGCCGACGAGACGGTCACGGCAGATTTTGAACAATTGGTGCGAGCAAATAGCTCTCTTCGAAACATAAGAAAAAGCACCTTTGCTTATGCGCAATTGACACAAACAGGCACTACAACAACGGGGAGCTTTGCTTCTGGGGTGCTTTTAGATAACGATGGTACGTTATGCCTATCTGCGCATGGATTAAATGCAAAAGAGATTTATTTAACTTTTGCCCCAAAGCCGAATACTCCACTACTAATGATTGCAGATTTGTCGCCTGCTCATAGAGGAATAGATATCGTTTTTGCATCTATGCGAGATCCGTCACTTATTAAAAAGCAAGGACTAGAACCCATAAAATTAGATCCCACGATGGGTTCCACTCAGGCATCCGGAAAGAAGGTGGTTTTTGTAGGCTGGCCAGGCACGACGCTTGTTTTAAATGCCGCAAGAACTAATGCCGCAAGAACTCCTGAAGTAAAATTTGGATGCTTACATGCCATACAAGGAGTAACGGATCGCTACCTGGACCAAGAATACGTTTCTGGTATTGGCACTAAAAGCTGTAGCATAGTGGCCCATCCGCATACTTTTGATTCATTTTCTGGCGGCCCAGTTGTTTCCTTGGAAGGGCGATATGCTGGATTGCTGAACGCTGAAGTGGGTGATCGCGGGACTCTCTTCACCCCCGCGCAAACCGTAATTGCAGCCTATGTTACATTATTTCCGGAAAGAGCAAAGAAGGCTGGGATAACAATGCCTATCACAACGCAAGCCGAACGCCGCGAACGCAAATCATGCCAGTTTAATAAAACAGATTTCAGGCCGCTTTGATCAGAAATGCGAACTATAGTAATCGACATCACCATGTCCAGTTATGCCATAGGGGCGAAAACCCTGAACAAAATACAAACGCCTTAAATTTATACCCCACCTAATTATCACAATCTTTCACCCCTGATAATAATGCCAAAAAGCGCCCTTAAGCATTCCCCATGGAAACGCGGTTCTATACAAAATGACCTCGAAGCGCTGACTTGATGAAGAGAGAAGAAGATGAGGTGGCGGCATAACTCTGAAGGAATACAGAAACCGACCATGCAAATTAACCATACTCGTTGGTTGTTTTTTAGTTTCAAGATTTTCACGCATTGCTCATTTCTGTTGAAATGGTGAAAGATAATTGCCATTGTACGTTTTGCGTCATTCGCGGGAATAGGATTTTTCCCACTCACTTTTTACAGGAAATTAAAAACATGGGAAACTCATTTCTTTCTAAACACGTTTCAGGAATGCCTGCGTCCGCGACAATGGCCACCGCAGCCATAGCTGCCGAATACGTAAAAAACCAGGTTGTTCATTACAATTGGGGACTTGGTGAGCCGGATGGAGGTATGCAACCGCATCTTAGAGAGGCAGGACAAAGGGCCTTTGCCGAAGGCAAAACAAAATATACACCCCCTAACGGTATCCTTCCTTTTCGAGAAGCGATCAGTGAGTTTTTTAGTGGTTTTGGTCTCGCCTATAAGCCGGGCGCTATTATTGTCGGAAATGGCAGCAAGGGTGTCTTGTTCAACATTTTCTTGGCGACCTTAAATCCCGGGGATGAGGTCATCGTACCCAATCCGCGCTGGGTATCATATGAGCCGATGATCATTTATGTCGGAGGCAAAATGGTTACGGTCGAACCTGGTCAAGATTTTAAAATTACTCCCGCCGCGCTTGAAGCGGCCATTACGGACAAAACGAAGTGGTTCCTCTTCAATAATCCATCGAACCCATCCGGTGCTGTGTACACTCTTGAAGAGCAGAAGGCCCTTGGTGAGGTTTTTAGGCAGCACCCGGACGTAATGATTTTGACCGATGAAATGTATTGGTCATTCAATTATACGGATCAACCCTTTGTTCCCTTCGCAGTCGCAAATCCGGATCTTTATGATCGCGTAGTAACAACAAATGGGCTTGCAAAATCGCACGCCATGACGGGATTACGTATCGGCTTTGCTGGTGCTCCCAACACTCCTGATGGTCAAGGGCTCGTCGATACGGCGAATAAGATACAGGGAAATATTGCTGGCAATCCCAATACTGTGTCGCAGTGGGTCACGATTGCAGCCATTCGGGGCGACCAGAGTTTTCTGAATGCGCAAAGGGAGCTTTTCATTGATCGGCGCGACGCAATGGTTAAAGGCCTCAATGCAGCAGGATTGCCATGCGGTACTCCCGACGGCGCTTTTTACGTCATGCCAAACGTCGCACACTTGATTGGCGGGAGAACTCCTAGCGGCGTTACCTTAGTGGACGATGTCGCTGTTACGCAGTTCTTTGCTAAAGAAGCGAAGGTCATCGGTGTGCCCGGCAGCGCTTTTGGTTTACCTGAGACTATCCGGTTCGCCTATCCTGTCGACAGAGACACCAACATTATCCCTGGAGCATGGGCGCTTGGGGAAGCCGTCCGTAAGCTTGAAAATGTTTAGAGGACTGTCTTGCGACAAAGGGCAATGTCGCTCATATGATTTGATGTCGTAAAAAACAAAAAGCCGCGAAATACAGAAAGTCTTTGCAGAATGTTCTGGATATCACGCCATTTGATACGCGAAGAATATCTTATTCTCCCGGTATATTACTAAGGGGTGCCGTTCGTTACTGCGGTAATAGAATTGGAGGAAAACTCCCTACTTTTTGAACATTTTTTAATTCGGAAAAAAACCTTCCTACATCAAAACACAGGAGCAAAAGCGCGGAGGAACAACGCAGGCTGCTTAATCTTAATACTCAAGCGGCTTGAAGACGCATAATCTATAGTCCACGCCAGGATGTACAGGGGTTTGACAGGTCATTACATCACTTATGGATGCATGCATCACCTCTCGTTGCTGAATGTTCGCCCTAACGGCATCCCATCTGTAAAAAGGCTCGATTTCAAATCTTTGCCCGCGTCCATCTGTGACGATATGCCTTATCGACAGACAGCCTTCCTTGCTATCGTCGAGAATAACCTCAGATATTGCCTCCGGAAGGTGCAATGCATTGCAATGATAGGCCAGCGTTGTCAGTGAAAATTGCCTGTTTGCTGGTCTGCAGTAAGGAATCGCTAAAGCTTCGCGGTCCATGGTGTAATCCCAGGGCGCCCAGAGAACGGTATCGCTGGGTTTCACTCTCTCCTTGGATGTCGTACCCACGGAGGATGTTGTGCCTAAGGACTCTACGCCAAAACAGCATCTTGTTAAAAGAGCAAGTTTGGCGTCGTCAAAGTCATGAAGCAATGGTCCCGTAAATCGCACGATAACAGGACTGTTGTATGATTCATTGCACACCTGATAGTTTATACTATGTACTGCCCTTGCAACCTTTGTTCCCCATGTGTCTCTTTGGTCGAACATGTCGCCTGATACGGTTTTAATTGGTTTCCGATAACCGAGACTCTCGATTTTCTTTTTTGCCAACCGGATGGGTTGAGTATCGTCACATAATCCGTCTTTTCTAGCCCGCGCGTCTTCCTTAGTTTCAGGTTGATCGATTAAGACGAGGCCAATCGGTCTCTCGGCCTCAGGGAGTTGCATAATAAGCTCGCCGAGAGATTGCCCTCCTAACGCCCCCCCCAATTCCTGGCTCAATAAGGATCCTGCCTCTTAACAGGTTGCCAATTGCTGGCAGATTTTCTTTGTGTATCTGGCGTTCTATCTTGCGATAAAAATAAGCGTCCACTCCGGTGACCGGCCCTTCAAATTGGGCCATACCGCTTTGAATAGTACTCTGCTGCATTGTCTCATCGATAGGGGGAGGGCCGATTGCGCACAGCGCTGTGTAAAGTGCATTATTGCGATCGCCGTCTACACGTAACCGAGGGGACAGGTAAAAAATTTCCTGACCAAATGGCGGTCTAATAGTTTCTGGCGTGTCATTAGAAGTTGACATACAGAAAAACTCCTTGATTTATATCTTCAGCAGATCTTTTAGCTGTAATTATGTAAAAACATTTTTCCTTTATATTCCATATGTAAGCTGTCTTGTCAAAGCCGAGGTAACCCATAGAGGGCTTATGCAAAAGTAACTTAGTCTAAGAGAATTTAATGCGTTAGATGGGTAAGGTTAATTTTGCACAAGTCCCACCATATTTATAAAATTTGAAGAAAAACGCTGCTCCATGGATGAGCCTGGCCGCCCCAGCAAGTGGTCCGGTCATAGGGGATCGTTTCTTGCTCGGTTTTTTAACGAATGACCCGCGCGCCCTTGCCGGTCATGATCGCTTCGACTTCCTTGGCATTGACCATGGAGGTGTCGCCTGGTGTGGTCATGGCCAGTGCGCCATGCGCCGCGCCATACTCCACCGCCATTTGCGGTCCCTTGTTTTCAAGAAAACCGTAAGCGAGGCCAGAAGCAAAACCATCACCGCCGCCGACTCGATCGTAGATCTCAAGGTTCTCGCGCATCGTTGAGCTGTAGAACGCACCGCCCGCCCAGATAATAGCGCTCCAGTCATTGAAACTTGCTGTTTTGGCGTTGCGCAAAGTGGTGCCGACAACCTTAAAATTCGGAAATTCTTTCACTGCCGTGGCGATCATTTTCTTGAAATTGGCGGGATCGATGCTGGAGATATGTTCATCCAGACCTTCGACTTCGAAACCGAGGCAGGCGGTGAAGTCTTCCTCGTTGCCGATCATCACATCGATATAAGGTGCGATGGTGCGATTGACTTTGCGTGCCGCTTCCTGACCGCCGCGGCTTTTCCACAACGAAGCGCGGTAATTAAGATCGAAGGAGACAATGGTGCCGTATTTCCGGGCTGCCTGAACGGCTTCGATCACTGTTGACGCTGTGCCTTCGGACAAGGCGCCGAAAATGCCGCCGGTATGGAACCAACGCACGCCTTCTTCGCCGAACAGTTTGTCCCAGTTAAATTCGCCCGGCTTGATCTGCGAAGCCGCCGAATGACCACGGTCGGAGCAACCAAGTGCGGCGCGGACACCGAAGCCTTTTTCCGTGAAATTCAATCCGACCCGGGTGTTGAAGCCAAGGCCGTCGAAATCACGCCAGATGATATGCGATGTATCGACGCCGCCTTGCATGATAAAATCCTCGACCAGCCAGCCAAGATCGTTTTTGGGCAGAGCGGTCATAACCGAAGCACGCTTGCCCCAGCATTTGCGCATGGCGCGGGCAACATTATATTCGCCGCCACCTTCCCAGACCTGGAAGGTACGGGCATTGCGCACACGGCCGAAACCGGGATCGAAGCGCAGCATGATTTCGCCGAGAGAAACGCAATCCCATTTGCATTCATTGGCGGAGCGAATTTTGAGGATATTATCGGCCATGGTTATTTCTTTCTGATGGTTCGAACAAGTTGGATGGTTTCACGCACTTTGGTCGTAATGCCGTCGTAGTCTTTTTTATCGAGAAGTTCTTTTGTAATCAGGTTCGATCCCATGCCGACGCAGACAACACCGGCGTTGAACCATTTCTTCAAAGAGTCTTCTGTGCAATCGACACCACCGGTGGGCATAATGCGCGTCCACGGGCAAGGGCCGAGGACGGATTTCACAAATTCGGGACCGCCAACAGAGGATCCCGGAAATACCTTGACGATTTCGCATCCCAGTTCTTCGGCGGTGCTGATTTCCGAAGCGGATCCGCAACCGGGGCTATAGGGAATTTTACGGCGGTTGCAGATTTTGGCGACGTCGGCATTGATAAGGGGACCGACAACGAACTTGGCGCCGTTGGCGATATATATCCCGGCTGTCGGCGCATCGACAATCGAGCCCACACCCATAATGACACTTGGATCGGCTTTGGCGAAATGTCGGGCGATGTCGAGGAATACATGCGGCGCAAAATCCCCGCGATTGGTGAATTCGACGCATTTGGCGCCGCCATTGGCGCAAGCCTGGATGACGTGTTTACTGACCTCGATATCGGGATGATAGAAAACAGGGATAACACCTTGATCTATCATAGTTGAGAGAACGGTCATACGGTCATGGGACATGGATAGCCTCGTTTCGATCTTTAGAATTATCAGGCGTGAATAATGGGAGATACGTTTAGGAACTGGCAACTCATACTATGCAATCCAACGCATGCAATGAAATCTTGTTGTGCGCCGCACAATAATCTCGCAGTGCAGCATTTTTTAAAGCAAAGCAATTTTTACCTTCATGACAACTTTGCTGACCTCTTCTGGGCCTTTTAATTGACATCCTGGTCGATGAATATCGCAAGGAAAGAATATCGCAAAATATCCCGGCTGCATGTCCAGCGTCGATTCCCCCTCCATTTCCTTGTAAAACAGCACATCGTCCTTTGCCAGACGGTCTTCGTGAACGGCGTTTTTGCCCGTATCGAGAGCGACGCCAATTCTTTCATTGCCCTTCCACACATATTGCACGTCAATATATTTCTGATGAGATTCTGGACGCATTTCACTTGCCGGTTTTGTCATATAGCTTTGAACAATGGCGAAGATATCTCTGCCCTCGACATCGTGAATGCCGGGCTCAAGCTTCGAAAAATCGGTCTTTTTGAGGTAAGTCAATGCTGTTTGCAACGGCTTGGGCAGGCAGGGCCAGAGGCTCTCGATATGGGACAGATTGCCGAGGATCATGAGAATCTCTTCTGTTTGGAAGGAACACCGGTTGCATAAAAGAGGCTAATTCTGATAGGAGGTTATGTCTATATAAATAGGCGTCGGGGCATAATTGAGGAGTAAATCGTGACTGAAATCGTAAACACAGCTTATGGACACCCAGCCTTGGCGAAAGCTGGTTTCCGATGGTTCGGGCCCGACGATGTGCCAATCATGATGATCGCCCAGATCCCGGGAGTTACGGAAGTCGTCAGTGCGCTTCACCATATTCCCAATGGTGAAGAATGGACGATCGCTGAAATTCTGAGGCGAAAAAGCGAGGTTGAGTTTAAAAATCCGATAACAGAACTATCACCTTTAAAAGGAACCGCCCGCGACGACTTTTACGTCGGTCAATACCGCGCGCTCATAAAAACGGGGGAAAGAACAGGCCTGGTCTGGTCGACGATTGAAAGTTTACCTTTCACCGAGGATATCAAAAACGGTGGTGCCGCGCGCGACGAACATATCGCTAATTATAAAAAATCGCTGGAGAATATTGGCGTCATTCAACGTTTATTGCGCGAGCCGGAATTGCAACCACATAATTCCGAGGCCTTCGCATTCGAAAGCGTCATGGGCAATTTCATGCTGGTGGCCGACTGGACGCGAACGGGCTACACAACATTGCCGGATGGCTCGAAAGCTCTTGAATATATTCATACCCATTTTTCGGCTTTCGATATTTTTATGGCCCGGCGGCATCAGAATGGTGATGGTTCTCCGGATCTTGAGGCTTACCGGAAGGACGGCTCTTACAGCGCGGCTGAGATTGAAGGCGCGAGGGCTTACTGGGAAAGCACATTAAAAAATGACCGTGCTCAACAGGAAGCCCTTGCCGATATGATCGTCGCCGGCCTGCCTGGCGCGCAGGCCAGTTTTGGGCCCGGCGCCTCGCTTGAAAAAAAGCTGGAAATATTCCGCGAGGCTGTCCTCAAATACAAGGGCATGACCGTCGAACAGCTTCGTGAAAACATCGATTATTTTCTCACACATGTTGTACCGGTTGCAAAGGAAGCGGGCGTCATGCTCTGCAGCCATCCGGATGATCCGGCCTATTCGCCGTTTTTGGGCACGCCGCGCGCGGTCGGAAATGCAGAGGGTTATAAGTTTCTGCTTGACCGGGGGTGTGGCGTCGGGCTCTGCTTCGGCTCATTGACGGCCAACGCGGAAAATCGCGATGTGATGCAATTTGTCAAAGAGCTCGCAGAACACGGAATCGCCAGAGGCATGACAATCAGCGAGATCTTTCCTTTTGTACATCTGCGGCCCATCGAAACAAACGGTAAAGATTTCCGTGAGGGACTTCATGTGTCGCATATCGATGAGTTAAACAAGATTATTTACACGCTGGTCTCTTATGGCTGGAGAGGGGTCTTCAGGCCTGATCATGCGCCCGATCCTGCCGTCATGCATGACATGATGACGAAGGCAACCGGCAATCCTAGAGCTCTGGGTGGGCGCGGCTACAGCGTTCCCGGCCGGGCTATGGGTGTCAATGTGCTGATCGGGCTGTTCTATGGCGCGGTGCAAATGGTTGCGGCCCAAGAAAGACATGTCGATCTCCTGGCGCCGTCGGCACGCGAGGAGGCGATGCAGAAAATCAAAGCAGCGGATTTTGGAGCTATACGATCGAGCCGAACCGACATCATGCTGTCGCCGCCCACGTCCAAAAAGAAATTGACGATGGTGGACGAATTATGCCGCTCGAAAGCCGCCTGAACGTGATGCCCATAAAGAAAAAATTGCGCAGCCAGCAATGGTTTGACAATTTAGAAAACCCGGGCATGACGGCGCTCTATCTCGAGCGTTATCTCAATTACGGCCTGACACGTAAGGAACTGCAATCTGGCAAGCCGATTATCGGTATCGCCCAGACCGGCAGTGATCTTGTTCCCTGCAATCGTCATCACATTGAATTGGCTAAGCGTGTCAGGGACGGTATCCGTGATAGGGGCGGGTTGCCAATGGAGTTTCCCGTGCATCCCCTACAGGAGACCGGCGTTCGTCCAACAGCGTCGCTGGAACGCAATCTTGCCACTATCGCGCTTGTCGAAATCCTCTACGGTTATCCGCTCGATGGTGTTGTTCTTACAACCGGCTGCGACAAGACCACACCCGCTTTGCTTATGGCCGCGGCGACCACCAATATTCCGGCAATTGTTTTATCCGGTGGGCCGATGCTCAATGGCTGGCATGAAGGGCGACGCGTCGGCTCCGGTACGATTATATGGGAGTCGCGAAAACTTCTTGCCGAAGATAAAATCGACAGCGAAGGCTTTATGGAATTGGTAGCTTCTTCGGCGCCCAGTGTTGGCCATTGCAACAGCATGGGAACGGCCTTGTCCATGAATTGCCTTGCCGAAGCTTTGGGGATGTCTTTGCCGGGTTGTGCGAGCATTCCTGGACCTTACCGTGAGCGTACGCAGATGGCTTACGAGACGGGTAAGCGGGCGGTTGAATTGGTCCTCGAAGATATGAAACCGTCTCAAATTATGACGAAGGCCGCTTTCGAGAACGCGATTGCTGTGGCCTCCGCCATTGGCGCCTCGAGCAATTGTCCGCCGCATCTTTTGGCAATCGCGAGGCACATGGGTGTGGAGGTGACGTTGGAAGATTGGCAGCGCTGCGGGGCCGATGTGCCGCTTCTGGTAAATTGCCAGCCGGCCGGAAAATATCTGGGTGAGGAATTTCATCGCGCCGGCGGCGTACCTGCCGTTATCCATGCCTTGATGCAAGGGGGGCGCATGCATGAGGAGGTCCTTACCGTCAACGGTCAAAGCATCGGCGATAATTGCCGGAAGTGCGCTAGCTTAGATGCTGATGTTATACTGCCTTACGACAAACCGTTGAGACCGAACGCCGGTTCGATCGTTCTTTCCGGCAATATTTTCGAAACAGCGTTATTGAAAACGTCTGTCATCAGCGATGATTTCCGCAAACGTTATTTGTCGCGCGCGGGTTCGGAAAATACCTGCGAGCTTCGTGCTATCGTCTTCGAAGGACCGGAAGATTATCATCATAGGATCGAAGATCCGGCTCTCAAGATCGACGCGAATTGCATTCTTGTCATTCGCAATTGCGGACCCGTGGGATATCCTGGTTCAGCCGAAGTTGTGAATATGCAACCGCCCGCCTATCTGCTTAAGCAGGGTATAACGGGTTTGCCAACGATGGGTGACGGAAGGCAAAGCGGCACATCGGCCAGCCCTTCGATTTTGAATGTAACGCCCGAGGCGGCGATCGGTGGCAATATCGCTCTGTTAGAGACCGGTGACATCATACGCGTTGATCTTAATAAACGCTGTGTCGATGTGCTGGTGGATGAAACCATCCTTAAAACACGCCGTGAAAATTTACCGAAACCCGAGCTTCACAATCAAACACCGTGGCAAAAATTGCATCGCGATAACACGGGACAGCTCAACACCGGCATGTGTTTCGAAATGGCCGTGCAATTCAGAAATGTGTGTGGTGGCGAGATCCGCGCCGAAGAGCAGGGGCGTTATGACCCCAAAGGCAATCCTATCCCCAGGCATAGCCATTAAAGAAGCGTAGCTCGAAGGGAAGAGATGTCAAAACCGTTCATCAGTCTGACGAGTGATTTTGGTGTTCAGAGCCAGGGCGTCGGCAATATGCATGGTGTTGTTCTCGCCATTGCCCCAGATGCAAACGTCATTCATCTCATGCATGGACTGCCAGAGTATGACATCACGGCCGCCGCGAGAACGCTGGAAACGGCTACTTATTTGCCTATCGGCTTTCATGTCTGCGTTTGTGACCCCGGCGTCGGTTCGACACGAAAGGCGTTGATCATCAAAACATACAGGGGGGATTGTCTCATTGGCCCCGATAACGGTGTGCTGATACCCGCCAGCCGACGGTTGGGAGGCGTAGAGCGCGTTCACGAAATTGTTAACCCCCATTACATGCGGCAGCCTGTTTCGCCGATATTTCATGGTCGTGATGTTTTTGCGCCGGCTGCGGCTCATTTAGCGATGGGCGTTTCTCTTGATGCGTTTGGGCCCGCTCTTGATCCTCTGGCTTTGGTTCCAAGCCCCTACAATGATGCGGAAATCAAAGGCGATGCCATTCACTGCACGATTATACAAATCAACCGCTTTGGTTCGATGCACCTCAATATGGTGCATGAGCAATGGGACGCACTCAATCTCTCAGGCAGAACACAACTGACTTTGGTATCTGATCGTTTTGCCCCGATTGTTTTACCCACCGGGCGTATTTTTTCTGATGTTCCCAAAGGCGAGTGCGTTATTCTTAAAGATGATTATGGTCGTGTGGAGGTGGCGAAAAACATGGGGTCTTTTGTGGCCACTTATCCTTTTAAAATTGGTGAGGCGATCATCATCAAGTAGCTGCGCCGCTTCGCTTGGTGTGCTGGGATGCATGCACCACGGCGCAGATAAAACTTCACTTCATCTCAGCTCAAATTCATCAGGAACGGACGGGCGCAGGCGTGAGAGTGCGTCCTCGTTGCCGCCCCAGCATATTATTCCACCTATTACTCAACCAGCCTCCCGCAGGACCCGCCGGATCGCGCGTGGGGACTATTACTACTTGCAAATCTCCTCCAATTGTCGATTTTACACCTTGACCAGCCAAGCCATATACAACATTCATGGCTGCCATGCCGACTTCTTCCAGGGAAAAAGTGCTAGAAACAACGATATCGCGGCCTTTTTTGGTTTTGGTGCGCCCAATACCTATCTCACGCGTCATCACCTGAGCCGCAATAGGAACCTGGTTGATTTCGATATGATATGTACCGGTTTCGTCCAGACCAGCGCGCCCACCTTCAAATATGCGCTCACTTTCAAGTTTACGCTTACCTTGTCTATCATCTATATGCATTGTCCTATGCATGATATGACTCCACAATAATGGCTACAATTTAATGTCTTCACAGTATCAAATGATTATGAAAATAATTAGAAGATTTTGTAAGTAAAAATTTAACCAATTAAGTAATTATTATTGCATGTTAATCATAAAAAATCCTTTGGCATCAATAGACTTCTTAAAAAGCGACGCAACATCGTCGAGCTCTCTGTTAGAGCTTACCTATGCTGAGTTCGGATTGTATCAAATAGGGGGCGCCATCTAGGGTGAATCAGTGTGTTGGCAACTGATATTAAAAAAACCTCGTTCTTAAATCAGTTCGAACCGCTTGCGATGGATTGAAAGCGATAAACCTGGGCGCCTGCAGAATCTCTGATAACGATCCCGAAATGCTGTGGATATTGGAGGATTCCTGACCAGATTGAAGAGATGGACCGCCACATAAAGCTCGAACACAACGGCCACAGCACAAAGTTCAAGATTCGCGATCCCAAACGCATTTGCGAGCCTTTGTCCCGACGGCGCTGCGACAGCGGCGCCCAGCACACCACCGCAAAAAACGCCTGCCGCAAATACCCAACCTTTTTTCGCAAGCGCATCTGCTTGCTTCAATCCGTCCTCTATGTTCATAGTAACCTCCAAATCAATTTGAAAAACATGGGCTTCATTGTAAACCTGCCAAATTCTTCTCTATCTACGGTCATTTTAACACTCTTATTATATTCGTCGTGAATGCCACAGCGCTCCTCAAGCTAATGAGAACGGGGATGTGGGTTACTGATTGAGTCCGCAGGGCGTTTCGCTATTGCACTCAAGCAGGGAGACAATCGCATTCATGCCGGGACCGCCGCTGGCTGGCGCCAGATTGCTTAGCTCGGATGGGCTCATATTCACGAAGTTGAGGGGTGGTGTGCCACCGGCAGCCGGCGCTAGGTTAGCCAGAGGGTTGCCGTGGGAAGGAAGTGCCAGTGCCAGAAGCGTGCCATTGGGGCCTCCATTGGCGACGTGCAGATGGAAATGGCTTTGCTCTTGCGTTGAGTCAACCGAGGATGAAGCATTTCCGACAACCAATGTGGCTGGCGTATACGCGATCGTATAATTTGGATTCGACGTCAAAGTCCCTTGCGTGATGTCGTAGAGGCCCGGAAGCGAATGCACGAAAGCATTGGTTGCTAATCCGCCAGTCAGCACGGTGCTGGCCGTATCAGATGCCTGGAAGCCGGTCGCATCGAATGTTAGCACGGGGAGGGGGCCGCCGAGAGGCATCGACTGATTATTCGCCAAGATTATCAGGCTGGCCGGGTTGATGGTGCCGAGTGCTGTGGTTGTGCTGATCGTGTAGTTGGCGCCGCCATTGCCGTCATGGACGGTGTAGCCGTTCACCGACAGGGTGCGGCCATTGAGGGCCGTTGGCGTCGCGACGTTCGGCGAGTTAAAATCCTGGCTCAGGTTGGTTACGGAATCCTGGCCGCTGCCGCTGTTGACGTAGAGCGTGCCGACGATCTGCGGTGTTGCGGTCGAGGTCGTGGTGCCGTCATAGGTCTTCGTGTCTGTGACCGCCGCGAGGGTCAGGCTGGCCGGGTTGATGGTGCCGAGTGCTGTGGTTGTGCTGATCGTGTAGTTGGCGCCGCCATTGCCGTCATGGACGGTGTAGCCGTTCACCGACAGGGTGCGGCCATTGAGGGCCGTTGGCGTCGCGACGTTCGGCGAGTTAAAATCCTGGCTCAGGTTGGTTACGGAATCCTGGCCGCTGCCGCTGTTGACGTAGAGCGTGCCGACGATCTGCGGTGTTGCGGTCGAGGTCGTGGTGCCGTCATAGGTCTTCGTGTCTGTGACCGCCGCGAGGGTCAGGCTGGCCGGGTTGATGGTGCCGAGTGCTGTCTGTAATACAACAGTGTAGTTACCTGGATCCGTCAGAGAGTAACCCGTTACTGACAAGGTACGACCGTTGAGGGCCGTTGGCGTCGCCACGTTCGGTGAGTTAAAGTTCTGAACCAAACTGGTAAGGTTGCCGGCATCTACCGCGGCGAGACCAATATAGGTCGGGGTCGCAGATGAAGTTGTTGTACCATCATAAGTCTTGGTGTTATTCACCGCTGAGATGGTCAACGTCGCCGGATTAACTGTAACTGTACCTGTAGCTGCGACGGCATAGCCGCTGATAGGCGTTACACCTGAAACCGTTATGGCGTAAGGCGTGCCGCCATTAACATTCGCTGTTGCCGCAGAACCCAATGAACTAAAGGTCGGCGTGCCGGTAAAGACCGAGCTGACAGTATCAGCCAGATAGGCACCCGTTACACCGGGCTGTAAACCAGAGATGGTGTTACTGTCTGAAGCCACTGTCGACGTATTATCGGTACCATAAATCTTGGTCAGAGAAGTTGCATTGAAGGTAACTGTGGGTTGATTAGCGAAAACATAACGGTTTCCAGCCAGCGATACGCCCGTTGGATAAGTTGTATCCCAAACAGCCGTGTTGTTGCTGTTGAGATTACCGGCCAACAGAAGGTCCGCAGGATTGGGCAAATAAACCAGCCAGACACCGCCGGTCGTCTGAAGTGCATCAAAGCCTTCAGTGTTGGTCAGAGTATTGCCAACCAGTGTTAAATTACCACCCGAAGCACCAATAACTGCATTGTTCAGAACAATGTTGCCACCGGTTTGAAGCACCATATTAGTAATATTGGTCGAGGCAAGTTTGACCTTGCCATTAACAGTCAGATCACCAGCCGTAGCGTTGCCAAATACAAATGTGCCAGCCGTAATATGGTCCAGGTCAGTCTGATCCAGATTAAGCGCGCTCGCTCCCTGCAGGCTCAGTTGTGTGCCGGACGTCAACGGCTTGACCGTCATTGTTCCGGCCCCACCGTTAACATTGACAGCGCCAGTGATGTTGAGAGCATCAGCCTCTACGGTCAAGTTGCCGCCAGTAGTTGAAGCGCCAAGTTTGGTTGCTACAGAGTTGGCAACAGTCGCATCAGCGCTGGCGCCGGTGGTTTTAAGCTTGATTGTACCGGTCAGTTTGTTGCCTGAATCCGTCAGCACAATCGTTCCGCCAGACCCATTGTTCGTGATTGTGGTCGTTCCACCAACTACCAGCGCACCGCTTTGCGTGATATTGCCGCCGGTTGCGTTCGTGACTGATAAGTTACCACCGATGCCGGCGCCACCGACCGCCACTATGGCGCCGTTTTTGTTGGCCAACACGACACCACCCGGTGTGTCAAAAGTAATAGTTCCAGTCAAGTTGTTACCCGCGTTGCTGACAGTTATAGCGCCAGCGGCTGACAGGGCGGCGGTGAAAGAAGCACCGGTTGCCGTTAATGCTCCCGTAGAAGCATTAATCGAACCAGTCGTTCCGCTGTTGCTGAGCACCAAGCTGCCACCTGTCGAAACCACATCCTTGATTGTAATGCCCTTGACGGCGGAAAGACTGATATTGCCAGTACCTCCATTAACAAGACCGCCCGAGCCGCCGCTGATCGTAATAGCCCCATCTGCCGTCAAGGTCAGGCCGTTGACACTATTCCAGTTAACTCCATTGGTGACTGTAATGTTACCCGCCTGGCCGCCTGCGCCTGTATTCGTATTAATGGTTACGCTAGTAGTGCCCAACAATCCAAATAACAGGCCACTATTCACAATCGAAGTATTGGCGACGGGTGTGCATGTTCCACTGAGGGAGCAATCACCAGAGTCGGTGCCATTCGAAATTATTACATTATAGGGATCTAAAAGCAGCGTGCCGGTCAGACCGTTGGCCGCCGTTGTGTTCACGGTGCCGGTTGTATTTAGATTTTCACCCGAGGTTTCAACAAATCCGCCATTACCACCATTGGGGCCGCCCTTGGCTTGAATGGTGCCAGCAAAATCAGTTGAGCCGTCTGACCACACTGTCACCTTGCCACCATTGCCGTTGTTTGTGGCGTTGACCGCAAGGATCGTGTTGCTCTGTACGACTGTATTGAGGGCTGTCGGCGTAGCGCCTTGGCCATGGAAATCACCGCCGATTTGTAGAGTGCCGCCGCCGGAAGCACCGGAAGCATTGATCGAAGCGCCGCTCAATATTCCTACGTTATCGGCTGTCGCCGTGACCGTGCCACCCGTCTGGCCGTTCTTCTTGCCCTGGGCGCTGATCGTGCCGGAAACCAGAACGGTGCTGGTTCCGTTGGCGACACCTTTATTGCCTGTAACATTGCCGGGAACGGCGTTGCTACCGGCGGCATAGAGCACCACATGGCCGTTCTTATGACCGATGCTGTTGGCTTCGATGACGCCGCTCATATTGATAAGGCTGTTGATGGTGGTTTCAGCCGCGGCTGTCGTCAACAAAACCGTGCCGCCATTGGCCACAATCTTGCCGCTGTTGGCAACCAGCTGCTTGCTGATCTGCGGGCTGGCTTGCAAATTCAAAAGCCCGTCGCCGTAGAGATCGACCGTAAAGCTATCGCCCGAAGCCAATTGAACCTTACCAAGCTTTGCCTGGATCAATCCGCTGTTTGTCACATTCGGACCAACCAGCGCGGCAAGGCTGCCATCGGCGACTTTGATATCGCCGGCATTGCTGATGGTGGCGTTAGGATTGCCGGGATTCGTGAAGGCATAATTGCCATTCATAAAATTGTTGTTGCTGATGTCACTGCTGCTTGCCAGCAGACCGCCGACATTCACTTGCGCACCTTGACCGAAAACCACGCCTTGCGAATTAACGATCCAGACATTGCCATTGGCATTGAGCTGGCCAAGAATTTGTGAAGCGCTGCCGCCGCCTGTGACGCGGTTGAGTGTTATGGATTGCGATGATGGTTGAATGAAATCAACCTTCTCATTGGAATTGATATTGAAGCTGTTCCAGTTGATGATCGCGCGGTTCGTCGATTGGGTGACGTCAAGCTGCGTGGCGCTGGGGGTCGTGATGGTGGCTTGGCCGCCGGCGACGCTGCCACCCTGGGGCAGGGCAAAGACCGGGGTGATGTTCGATAACAATATCGCGCTTACGGATAGGAAGCGGCACAGAAAACTTCTCTTGAGAGATTGAAACATTAAAAATATCCCGATAGTGACAAGCCCGTTTTCAATCCGGATCCGAATCAAATTCCATAGGATCACCGATAAAGGGGCATGGCTTAATAGCAACATGTGATAGAAAAAGAAACAGAATAAGCAGAGGCAGCGAACCTCATTTTATCAACAATATCAGGAAATATCCGGCCCTATTCTGCATGAAGGGCCGGCATTAACTATAAAGACTATTGTTTACTCTGATTTTATCTCTGTTTAGAGTGTGCCGCCTTCCTCCTTTGGCGCTTCCCGCAAGGCTTATCATGACATTGCTGACATTTTATTTGCTCCCCTTTCGTCGTTCGTTTTTAACAGGTTTTTGGGTCCTCGCACTCTCAGGCTTGGCCATGTCCGCCGCATTCGCCCAAACGGTTCCGCCATCGGTTTCGCCGGGGCAAATTCAAAAACGCTTTGAAGAGCAAGCGCCGGCGCCACCCTCGGCGCCCATGTTGCAGCTTCCAACGCCCAGCGAAGCCCCTTTATCGAAAGAAATGCAGGAGCAGCTCTCGAAGAAACAATTTGTTCTGAAAGAAGTCGTGATCGAAGACAGCACCGTTTATTCTCCCGCTGATCTGAAGTTTGCCTACGAAAATATGATCGGCAAAACGATTTCCATGCTTGATGCCGAAGGTATCGCCAGCCAAATTACGCATCTCTATCACACGGACGGCTATGTTCTTTCGCAAGCTATTGTGCCGCCCCAGGATGTCAGCAATGGCGTCCTGAAAATCCGCGTGATTGAGGGTTATGTCGGCAATACCATCATTCGGGGCGATGTCAGCGACGACGAACGCAAAGTTATACAAGACTATGCCGATCACATCACAGGCCTACGCCCGGTCCGAACGCAGGACCTGGAGCGTTATCTGCTGCTCATCAATGATTTGCCGGGAGCCACAGTTAGCGGACTTTTACGTCCGTCATCTGAAGGCACCGGCTCGGCGGACCTTGTCCTGACACTCAGCCGCAAGAGGTTCGACGGTTCCTATACACTCGATGACCGCGGCAGCAAATATATCGGTCCCTGGCAGCATACCTTTGCTGTTGCGGCCAATTCGATCATCGATTCCTACGACCGCACGCAACTGCGCATGTTTACGAGCAGCCCGAACGTCGACGAACTGTTCGGTGTTGAGCTTTCGCATCAGGAAAACCTCGATAGCGAAGGAACTATGTTGAACCTGCTCGCTTCTCATACCCACACTCACCCGCAAGATTCATTGACATCGCTCGACCTGAACGGTCAATCCAACCTGTTTGAGGCTCAGGTCACGCATCCCTTTATTCGCATGCGTCAGGAAAATTTGATCGGGCGTGCGACGTTTGATTACCACGACACCATCACGGATATTTTTAGATCAACGCCTTTCACATATGATCGCCTGCGGGTCGCGCGCATCGGCGGCAACTACAACATTATCGACCCGTGGTACGGCAATAACACTGCCGATCTGCAGATGAGCCAGGGCTTAGACATGCTGGGAGCCACCGACAGCGGGACCAATCGTTCCAATGCAAATGGCGATGCTAGTTTCACTAAATTTAACGGGACGTTGTCGCGCCTGCAGCCGTTGCCAGAAAAGTTTTCCTTACTCACTGCCGGTACGGGGCAGTATTCGTTTCAGCCGCTTTTGGCCGATGAGCAATTCAGTCTTGGTGGTCCGGACTGGGCGCGCGCTTTCGATCCTGCTGAGCTTCTGGGCGATCGAGGATTGGCGGGCAAGACAGAGTTGAGATACACAGATCTGGTTGGCCAGCCTTATCTTGATTCCTACCAACTCTACGGCTTTTACGATATTGGACATGTTTGGGTGCTGCAGGGTGCCGCGGGGGCGAATAACAATACGACCTTATCGTCCATCGGCGCCGGGACGCGCATGACCTTTACGCAAAATTTTTCGGGGAACCTTGAAATAGCGGTGCCGCTTATAAGCGACGCCGTCGATCAAACAAGCTACCGTGGGTCCGCGCGGGTTTTCGGGAGTCTGGTCGCAAAATTCTAGCTTCATAACCTTTAAGGTCGCTCTTAAAGATTTGTCGCCAGCCACTTGAGCGTTTCCTGCCCGTGCTTGTTCTCAATGAAATTGGCCAAGGCTATCACGACGCGATTATCAAATTGCGCGCCGGCATCTTTCAATAAGTTCTTGATGGCTTGATCGGTGCTCATGGCGGCGTGATAGGAGCGCGGACTGACCATGCCGACGAAAGCGTTAGCGGCGGCGACGATGCGCGCGGTGATCAGGATATTGTCGCCCTTCAAACCCAGCGGGCCGGTTCCGTCGTAACGTTCTTGCACCTGGCGCAGGGTATCCACAACGGGCCCGTCAAATTCAATGCCCTGAATTAAATCGGCGCCGCGCTGCAAAGATTCACGCACGAATTTGATTTCATCTGTTGTAAGCGCCGACGTCTTGGTCAGCAAATCATGCGGTACGATGATTTTGCCGATATTCATGAGCTTGCCCGCGGTCTCGGCGGTTTCAACCAGGGTGCTATCAAAGCCCATGTCGGCGGCGACTTCATGTGCGATGAGCGCCACGCTTGCCGAGTGATGCCCGGCGTAGGGATCACGATTGTCGACGATATGTACAAGCACATTAATGAGTTTCTGCAGCGTTCGCGCGCTCCGTTCACGCTCGGTAACGATTTCGGTGACGTCTTGATCGACGATCAGCACACCCGGCGAAGGCACGGGCAATGTATCAATAGGTATTTGCTCCAGCGGGGTATGCTGTGACTGGATGATTTCAAGGCCCGACGCACTTTCCATGCGCCAGGTGCGGGTGATCGTCTCGCCGCTTTGGAGCGCTGCCTGATTTGCTTCGTTGTACTCCTTCGCACGCGCTGTACCAATAAGCGCTGCAAGTTCCTTGCCCACGACATCCGCCGGCGGCATATGAAAGGCGTTCGCGGCTTTTATGTTGGCAAAATGAGCAACGTTAACCTGATCGACGATAAGAATAGGCTGCGGCTGATTATCGGTTACGACACGCAACAGCTTCTCTTGCGCCGCCAGCCGCATTGCAAGGCGAGAACGCTCATAATACCACAGGGCGACAATGCCGCCGACAATCGCCAAAAGTCCAAAAAACATGATGGCTTCGGTTTGTCGTCGCCAGCGGACGCTTTCCGCGAGCGCCTGATCACGGTCGACATGCACCATCATAATCCACGGCGCGCCGACAATGGTACGGCTGGTCATCAGAGTTGTATGCGACTGCCGATCCCTTTTTACGGCAAAATTACCGGGTGAAAGGACAGCATAGGCGGCATCAAGTTCTGCTGTATTAAGCGCAAATCGCGCGGCGAGCGGCTGGCTGTCTTTGGTGGGTGAAAGATAGACAACATTATCACCGTCCCGGCGCATAAGCACGGCCTCAAGCGTTTTCTCTGTCACGCCGGGATGCTGCAGAAGCTTAAAAAAATTGCCATCGATAGTCTTGATGCCAACCAACCGGCCAATCGCTTGCGTGGTTGCCGCACCCTGAATGGCGTAGATCGGCAGGGTAAATCCTATATGCGTTTGTCCTGACGCCGTCGTGAACAGGTCAATGAGGGAAGGCCGGTCTTTCGGCGCCTCGGCCAGTTTTGTGGCAAGCGCATCCCCAAGCGCAGGCAGCCCGGCCGTTGAGACTATGATTTTACCGTTGTTGTCGAGAATAGCCAATCCGACACCGGAAGGCTGCCGGACATCGGCATTGATCGATTGAAGTTCGGGCGAAGGCTGTTCGGCAAAGCCCAGCCGGTCTGCGGTGATCGAAAGCAGGTTCTGCAGGAACGTGGCCTGCGCCGGTTCCTCTTCCAGTGTTTTTTTGATGCCTTCATTGTTCAAAAGGTCGGTCAGATATAGTTGCAGCGAAGGGTTGGCGGCGACGGCGCCGAGCTCCTTGAAATATCGATCCAACCAGCTATCGAGATCGGCGGCCCGGCTGTCGGCGATAAGATTGAGTTTGTTCTGCCATAACATCAATTCCCGATTTTCCTGAATATCGGCAAAACGCAGGACAAGCGCACCGCCGATAACCGCCAGAACGACAACCAACAGCACAAGGGCATAGGGATTGAGCGCGGGGCGCTGAAGGCGGGGCGCGTCGGCCCGGTGCGATGAGGCAGGCATGAGTTTCTCTAGCGCTTTCCTGGATCACTGCTGGATGAAATATTTCCACCAGTGGTTCTCGTTGATCGAATAGATGGGGACATAGTGGTAGATTTTGGCGGCGGGGACAACTTGCTTGATCTGGTTGTCTAATATGTAAGCGGTCTTGCCGATAAACACAATAAGCACGGCATGTATAACGCCACCCAGATTGAGGTCTTGGACCACGACGACACGCAACTCATCGCCTGTAACGCCAAGCGCGCGCAGCGATACGAATTTTGCGATGGCGTAATCCTTACAGTTTCCGCTCTTGCGCTGGAACTCGTAAACCGTTTCCCAATAATTATCCATGCCCCAATTCACGATATCTTCGACATAGGGAGATTTATTGACGAAGCGATTGACCTCGTCCATCTGTTCCGGGAGGGGCTTGCCGCGCAGGCCGCTGAGAAATTCTTTCCAGTCCTTGAGCTTGCAGGTGTTGTATTCTTCGGTGCCGCAAATATCGTCAAGCTTATGAGATTCGGCGTCGTAGCGCGACAACATATCCGTCCATCGGGGAAATTCCTCGACGCTGTCGGATTCGACAGCACGATTGGCAAAGTAGGATTGAAATGCGTGCGCAGGCATCGGTGCC
>Ga0206945_1050_pt1 | contig 28638 bp, 27 predicted proteins | sample Alteio_BWOrgHeat_5_FD_152982 | JGI IMG/M metagenome (GOLD analysis project Ga0206945, IMG submission 152982) | Enriched cells from forest soil in Barre Woods Harvard Forest LTER site, Petersham, Massachusetts, United States -... | ecosystem: Environmental > Terrestrial > Soil > Temperate forest > O... | reverse complement strand
TAATGGACGCCTACCGTCGAGGTCTGATTTTTTTGCGTGACCTCCAGCATGACCTCGCCGGTGATGCTATTCTCTTTGCGCTGTAGCAAGATTTGTGGCACATGGACCGACCAGTCGCTGTTGGTTGCGGTGTCGTGAACGTCGAAAATCGCATGGCTGATCTGAAGGACACGGGTAAAATAGGCATGCGTTAAATGGTATGCGATACGCGTTAGGCTGTCCTTGACGTTTGTATCCTGAGGGTCGCTTGCTCCCATGCCACCGAAGTAAAAACTACCGTTTGGCCCGCGATCCAGTTTCAATTGTGGATGGTCGATCATCAGTTCTGTGGGGAGAAACTGGCCGACAAGAATGCCGATGGCGTTCAGCTGGATATCGACGCTGGGGACCTCGGCGATAACGTCGTTATTCAACTGGGTGATGCGCAAGCCGTCGACATGCAAGGCGATCGAATGTGTTACGTTGTCCCAGGATACAAGTGTATGGCTAATCTGGACATGTATCCCCGGTACCAGACCTTCAATAGCGGCTTCAAAATAGGGGGCTGCTACGACCGACTTTACCGGCCCGGCGCTGAGCCTCCATATTAACAGGAGGCCAAAAATAGCCACAAGGCCGACAAGACCGGCGAAAATCTCAAGGATGATACGTGCGACGCGAAACATAGGGATTAGCATATAGCATTTAGGCGCTTTCCTAAATGCCGATCCCTAATTGCCGATCCCTATCTCACGTAAACGTGAACCTCGGGAGTCGAAGCATTTTGAGACTGTGTGTTGGCCATGATGATGCGTGACGGCGAAAGGCCAAGTTGAACCAGAGAGCGCTTGACAGCTTCGGCATCGCGTTGGGCCGTTTCCTGCGATTTTGCTAAATCTGCCGGGTCGCCGCTGGATGGTGAAACGGCCACGACCGAAAACTCAGCGTTCGGGCGGCGTTCCATAGCCAAGCCGACGGCTTGCGACAATTGCTGCTCATAGTCAACAACCGGCTGGTTGTAGCGGATCAGAACCAGAAGGCGCCCGATGGTTGGCGCCGCATCGCTCTCACCCTTTTCTTCCATGTATTCACGCGGTGACATCGGCATGGGACCGACAGCACTCATCGGTGCGGCCATAGGAACGGACATGGAGCTTGCTGGCATGCTCATCGCCACCGGCGTGTTGACGATAACCGGACGATTGGCCAGGCTATTGCCGAGCAGTTCGCCGCGGCTGATAGCAAAAGCCAGAGCCTGGAGATTGGCGCGCTCCGTCGTAAGATAGGCCGTCTGGCGTTCGATATCGTTGGTGGTCTGATTGCGCAGATAATCAAGCTGCACAACCATGCGCGCAACTTCATCGCGCAGCAGCTTCAGCTGGTCATGATCTTCATCGACAGCGCCAGAAAGCTGGAACGCAGCCTGGATGGATTCCAGAAGATACGACGCTAAAGACGCATCGGCATCAACCGAGGTCTGCAGCGAGTTCAGGCGGCTCAGCGATGATGTCACTTCATCGAGACTGGAATTTGCTTCTTCCCACTGACGCAGCAAGATCGGGTTGCCTCGTGTCGTGCCATTCTGCAGGCGTGCGGTGATGGCGGCGACGGTGCTGTGATACTGTACGGCGCCGGCCGCACCACTGGAACGCAACGTGGCAAATTGGTTGGAATTCAAATTGACCGAAGCGCGCAGGCGTAGAACTTCATCGCGCAGTTCGAGGGCGCGGTTGCCGACAACCGTGCCGCTCGATGGGCCAAAACTGGCGAGCGCGTCATTGGCCGTGCTGGCCGCGGCCATGGCCAGAGCGGGATCAGAGGCTGGAGGAGCTAGGCTGGGTTCTCCGAGGCTTTCCGGTGCGGCACCGTTAACGACCGGTGTGCCGTCATCGGTGGCGATGACGTCGCTTTTGGCAAAAACCGGGCTGGCCGTTAATGCGAGAACAACAACACCGGAGAGGAGAACATTTCGTATCATGGTGGATAATCCCGTTATGTGGAGCAGGGGAACCCCTTGAACTTTCATCCGGTCAGGACCGAATCCTATCCTGTCTAGAGTATATGGCATGAAATTCCAAGCCCTTGGAATGTGAGTCGGAGATGCACTGTAGCGTCATAAGCGCTTGATAACAACAGGTTTCAAAACAGCTTTGTGGGTTTTGGGTCACAGTGGGGAGAAGATAAAACGGGCCTCACCTAACGGCGCTTGCCACGATGCTTGAAACTCTTTTTTGCCGAAGCTGTGGCCCCTTCCGCTGCGGCCGCGGGATCATTCTCCACAATCGCGAATTGCATGCCGCCGGTGAGGCGATCCGCTTGTTCAAGTTTTACTGTAACCGGCTGCGCTAACTGGTAGGTTCTCTTGGTTCGGCGGCCGATCAATGCCTGACGTTTTTCATCGTGGAAATAATAATCTTGCGGCAAAGTATTGATGGGGATAATTCCGTCTGCCCCAGTCTCGTCGAGGCGCGCGAAAAGCCCAAACCGTGCCACACCGCTGATCCGCGCCGAGAAGGTAGCGCCCACACGATCCGCCATAAACAGCGTGACAAAACGATCCATAGCATCCCGTTCAGCGGCCGCCGCCCGTCGTTCTGTTGTCGAAATATGCTCGGCGATTTTTTCCAATCTTCCAGCCTCCTCATCTGTCAGCCCGTCTTTGCCGAGTTTGCAGGCGCGGATCAAACCGCGATGCACGATTAAATCGGCATAACGGCGTATGGGTGAGGTGAAATGCGCGTATTTTGCGAGTGCTAACCCGAAATGCCCGATATTCGCCGGGCTATAGATGGCTTGCGACTGGCTACGCAACATCATCTCATTTACCACCTGCGCATGTGGGCCGCCGGCGTTGTTTTCCAGAATTTGTGTCAAAAAACGCGGATGCAATTGCCGTCCGGGAACTAGGCTGATGCCGAGCGTGTCGAGAAAATCGCGCAGGCCTTCAAGCTTGAGTTCCGTCGGCTTGTCATGCACGCGGTAAAGACAAACGCCACCTTTGCCTTCCAATTCTGCCGCCGCCGCGACATTTGCCGTGATCATAAATTCCTCAATCAACCGATGGCTGTCGAGGCGTTCGCGTACTTTCACTGCTTTCACGCGGCCTTTGTCGTCAATTTCGATTTTGCGTTCGGGCAGATCGAGTTCCAGAGTGCCGCGTTTACTGCGGGCCTGCAGCAGAATACGAAAAGCCCCGTAAAGCGACTTAATAACGGTATCGAGCAGGGGTGCCGTGATTGCATCGGGCGCGCCGTCCATGGCCTGTTGAACCTGCTCATAGGTCAGGCGTGCATGCGATCGCATGACGCCACGCAGAAACTGCCAGCGCGTCAGCTCACCTTCTTTGTCAATCCATAGATGCACCGCTATGCAGGCACGGTCGACCTGCGGCTTGAGTGAGCAAAGCTCATTGCTTAGCGCTTCAGGCAGCATCGGCACGACGCAGTCGGGGAAATAGACCGAATTGCCGCGCTCATAGGCGGTTTTATCCAGTGCGCTGCCGCTTTTCACGTAATGTGAAACATCGGCGATGGCGACCGTCAGGCGCCAGCCAGCCCCATCTTTTTCTGCATAAACCGCATCATCGAAATCGCGCGAGTCCATGCCATCGATGGTGACGAGGGGAAGGTCACGCATATCGATGCGCCCATCCAGCGTTACCGGCCTTGCCGTATCGGCCTCATCCAGCGCCTCTTTATTAAAGCGATTGGGAATATCATGCGTAGCGATGGCAATCAGGCTGACAGCCTGTGGCGCGTTGATATCGCCCAGAATATCGATCAGTTTGGCTTCGCGCGGTCCTCTTCGGTGACGTGAGGGGCTACCGCGGCTCGGCAGGATCTCGGCGACGGCTAATTCACCTTCCGTCAGATGAAACCGAGTTTTGGCGTGAAGAATGAATTCACCTTTTTCGCGCCGGTTGGCCGATTGCAACCGCCAGCTTGCACCAGATTTGGACAGAATGCCGACAATACGTTGTGGGTCTTCTTTCGTCTCTCGTGTTCCGGGTAAAGGCTTTCCTTTCCCCGCTTTAGGCTTGCGGCCGCCCTTAAAATGGGTTTTGCGAGATATAGACTTGATTTTATTCATTAACGGGATGATCTTTCGCGCGAATTGGCCGACCCGGCTGAAGATACGCCACAAAGGTATCCATGACCAGCGACCTTATTGCCGACTATTTGCCGATACTTATATTCCTCTGCATCGCCGCCGTTGTGGCACTTGCGGCCATCGGTTTGTCGTTCGTCATCGCGAAGCAGAAACCGGATGCCGAAAAACTTTCTGCTTATGAATGCGGCTTTCCTGCTTTTGATAATGCGCGCGCAAAGTTCGATGTGCGGTTTTATCTGATCGCCATCCTATTCATTATCTTCGATCTGGAAATCGCGTTTCTGTTTCCTTGGGCGGTGTCGCTGGGCGATATCGGTGTGATGGGCTTCGGGTCGATGATGATCTTCCTCGGTGTGCTGACCATCGGCTTCATCTACGAATGGAAAAAGGGAGCGCTGGAATGGGAATAGATCCTGCCCGATTGGCACAGGCGCAGGAAACGGCGCGTAAGCTCGGCGAGACGGTGCAGGATAAAGGCTTCATCCTGACAAAACTCGATGACCTTCTTGCCTGGGCACGTACCAGCTCGATGTGGCCGATGACGTTTGGTCTGGCGTGCTGCGGTGTGGAAATGATCCACGCCTATATGAGCCGGTACGATCTTGATCGCTTTGGCATGATGCCGCGCGCTTCACCGCGCCAGTCGGATGTGATGATCGTTGCCGGTACCCTATGCAACAAAATGGCGCCGGCCTTGCGCAAGGTCTATGACCAGATGCCAGAGCCGCGCTGGGTAATCTCGATGGGCAGCTGTGCCAATGGCGGCGGCTATTACCATTATTCTTATTCTGTGGTTCGCGGCTGCGACCGCGTGGTGCCGGTGGATATATATGTACCCGGCTGTCCGCCTTCGGCTGAAGCCTTGCTTTACGGTATCATGCAGCTGCACCGCAAAATCCGCCGTGGCAATAAGGTGATCCACCGATGATGCCGATTGACCAGCTGCAGACGGAGATCGCACGCGCCCTCGATGGCGACGTCATGCATTTTTTTGTCGAGAAAGACGAATTGAGCGTTCTGGTGTTGCGCACGCGCATCGCCGATGTGTTGCAGAAATTGCGTGACGATCCGGCAATTGCGATGGTGCAGTTAATGGATATCTGCGGCGCTGATTATCCCGATCGGCCCGAGCGTTTCGAAGTTCTTTATCACCTTCTCAGCCTGAAATATAACGCGCGCGTGCGTGTGCGAGTACAGACGGATGAAACCTCACCGGTGCCATCGGTCACAGACATCTACAGTGCCGCCGGGTGGTTTGAGCGCGAATGCTGGGATTTGTTCGGTGTCGCCTTCAGTAATCATCCCGATCTGCGTCGCATCCTGACCGATTACGGTTTCGAAGGCCATCCGCTCCGCAAGGATTTTCCACTGACGGGTTATGTCGAGGTGCGTTACGATGACGAACAGAAACGCATTGTCTATGAACCGGTAAAGCTGGTGCAGGATTTTCGCAATTTCGATTTTCTCAGCCCGTGGGAAGGCATGCTGCCGGGTGACGAAAAAGCTGCCACCCTGAAGCCGGAGGTGAAGTCGTGACTCCGACCACCACCGCGCTTCAAGAAGAAACCGTAACGCCCGAAGGGAAGAAAATCCGCCCCTTCACAATGAATTTTGGGCCGCAGCATCCGGCAGCGCATGGCGTTTTGCGTCTTATTCTGGAAATGGATGGCGAGATTGTTGAACGCGCCGACCCGCACATCGGTTTCTTGCACCGTGGTACAGAAAAACTCATCGAATACAAAACCTATACGCAGGCAATTCCCTATTTCGACCGGCTCGATTACGTCTCGCCGATGTGCCAGGAGCATGCGTTTGCTCTCGCCGTCGAAAAACTGCTCGACATCACCGCGCCGATCCGCGGCCAATATATCCGTGTGATGTTCGCGGAGATTACACGCCTTCTCAACCATATTCTCAACATCACCACTTTTGCTATTGATCTTGGTGCTGTGACGCCCTCGCTCTGGGGCTTCGAAGAGCGCGAGATCATGATGGAATTTTACGAACGCGCCAGCGGCGCGCGCATGCACGCTAATTATTTTCGTCCCGGCGGCGTGCATCAGGATCTGCCGGATGGGTTGCTTGACGACATCTGGCAATACACTGAGCGTTTTCCGAAATTCCTTACTGATGTGGAAAAACTGCTTACCGAAAATCGCATTTTCCGCCAGCGCACCATCGATATCGGTCTTGTGACCAAGGAACAGGCGCTTGATTGGGGCTTTACCGGGCCGATGCTGCGCGCCTCCGGCGTGCCGTGGGATTTGCGCAAGGCGCAACCCTATGACGTCTATGACAAAATGGATTTCGACATTCCCGTCGGCAAGACCGGCGATTGTTATGCGCGCTATTTGGTGCGCATGGAGGAGATGCGCCAGTCGAACAAAATCATTCGCCAATGCCTGAAGGAAATGCCACAAGGTCCGGTGATGATTGAGAATAATAAAATTGCACCACCGAAACGGTCCGACATGAAACAATCGATGGAAGCGCTGATCCATCACTTCAAACTCTATACCGAAGGCTATCACGTCCCAGCGGGCGAAACCTATACCGCGGTCGAAGCGCCCAAGGGCGAATTCGCCGTTTATCTTGTCTCGGACGGCACCAATCGCCCCTATCGCTGCAAGATCCGTGCGCCCGGCTTTCCGCATCTGCAAGGCGCAGATTTCATGTGCAGAGGCCATATGCTTGCCGACGCCGTCGCTATCATCGGCAGCATGGATGTCGTGTTCGGGGAGATTGATCGATGAACAAACCCGTAACCTTCACCTTCACGCTTGAGAATGTGAAAAAAGCGAAAGAGATCATCGCTCAATACCCCGAAGGACGGCAGGCGAGCGCGATAATCCCACTGCTCGATATTGCGCAGCGCCAAAGTGGCAACTGGCTGCCGCCGCCGGCAATTGAATATGTCGCCGGTATGCTGGATATGCCAGTCATCAAAGCGTATGAAGTCGCGACGTTTTACACGATGTTTAACTTGCAGCCGGTCGGCAAAAATTTTGTGCAGGTCTGCCGCACTACGCCTTGCTGGTTGCGCGGCTCGGACGCGATCACACAAACTTGCCGCGACAAACTCGGCATTGATATCGGCGAAACGACCAAGGACGGTCAATTCACGCTGACGGAAGTTGAATGCCTCGGCGCCTGCGTCAACGCGCCGATGGCGCAGATCAACGACGATTTCTATGAAGATCTGACGCCAGAAATCATGGGTAAGGTTCTGAATGATCTTGCCGCCGGTAAAAAACCGCCGATCGGTTCACAAACCGGCCGCCGCGGCTCTTGCGCGCAGAACGGCCCAACGAGTTTGAAGGATAGGGCGAAAACCAATGCTTGACGACAAAGACCGAATCTTTACCAACTTATATGGCTTCGAAAGCTGGAACCTCGAAGCGGCAAAAAAGCGCGGCGTGTGGGACCGCACCGCTGAATTGATGCAGAAGGGCCAGCCCTGGGTGATCGAAGAAACAAAAAATTCTGGGCTGCGCGGGCGCGGTGGCGCGGGGTTCCCGACGGGTATGAAATGGTCCTTCATGCCTAAGCCATCAGACAAGCCGCATTATTTGATCGTGAATGCCGATGAAGCCGAACCTGGAACCTGCAAGGACCGCGACATTCTGCGTTACGATCCACATCGTTTGCTGGAAGGCATTCTCTTCGCCTGTTTCGCGATCAACGCGCATAAATGTTACATCTATATCCGCGGCGAATTTTACAATGAAGCCTCGAATATGCAGAAGGCGATCGAGGAAGCTTATGCGGCCGGTCTGCTTGGCAAAAACGCCTGTGGCTCGGGCTGGGATTGTGATGTCGTGCTGCATCGCGGTGCGGGCGCTTATATCTGCGGCGAAGAAACCGCGTTGATGGAAAGCCTCGAAGGTAAAAAAGGTCAACCACGCAACAAGCCGCCTTTTCCGGCGGGTGCGGGGCTTTATGCCTGCCCGACCACGATCAACAATGTTGAAACCATCGCGGTGGTGCCAGAAATTCTGCGCCGCGGCGCCAACTGGTTCACAAGCTTCGGCCGCCCTAAAAACAGCGGCACGAAAATATATTGCATCTCAGGCCACGTTAATCAGCCCTGCAATGTTGAAGATGCAATGAGCATTCCCTTGCGCGAATTGATCGACAAGCATGCTGGTGGTGTGCGTGGTGGCTGGGATAATTTGTTGGCGGTCATTCCCGGTGGTTCATCGACGCCGGTGCTGCCGAAGGATATCTGTGAAACCGTATTGATGGATTTTGATAGTTTAAAAGAAGCGAAATCCGGCCTCGGCACCGCGGGTGTGATCGTGATGGACAAGAGCACCGATATCATTGATGCCATCACCAAGCTCAGCCATTTCTACATGCATGAAAACTGTGGCCAATGCACGCCCTGCCGCGAAGGCACTGGCTGGCTGTGGCGCGTGATGCAACGCATGGTCAAGGGTAATGCGACGGTGGAGGAGATTGATACGCTGCTCGACATCACCAAGGAAATCGAAGGTCACACCATCTGCGCGCTGGGTGACGCCGCCGCATGGCCGGTGCAGGGTCTCATCCGCCATTTCCGCCCGGTGATGATTGAGCGGATTGAGCATTATCGCAAAGACGCGAAAAGGGCCGCCTAATGCCTAAACTCACTATCAACGGACAAGAACTGGAAGTCGCGCCCGGCACATCGGTGCTGCAGGCATGTGAGCAAATGGGTATCGAAGTCCCGCGTTTCTGTTATCACGACCGCCTTTCCGTGCCGGCCAATTGCCGCATGTGCCTAGTCGAAATCGAAAAAACGCCAAAGCCCGTCGCCAGCTGCGCTATGCCCTGTGGCGATGGCATGGCCGTGCATACCGATACGCCGATGGTACATAAGGCGCGCAACGGTGTGATGGAAATGCTGCTCATCAACCATCCACTCGATTGCCCGATCTGTGATCAGGGCGGCGAATGTGATCTGCAGGATCAGGCGATGGGTTATGGCTTCGATCACGGCCGCTATCAGGAAAGCAAACGTGCGGTGACGGATAAGGAGCTTGGCCCACTCGTCAAAACCGTGATGACGCGTTGCATCCAGTGTACGCGCTGCATCCGTTTCGCCGAGGAAATTGGTGGCGCTCCAGAATTGGGTGCCGTTAATCGCGGTGAGCGTATGGAAGTCACCAATCTGAATGGCAAGCCATTGACGTCAGAGCTTTCCGGCAACCTCATTGATGTCTGCCCCGTCGGCGCACTGACAAACAAGCCTTTGGCTTTTGAATACCGTGCCTGGGAATTCATGAAAACCGAAAGCATCGATGTGATGGATGCCATCGGCTGCAATATCCGCATCGACGCGCGTGGCAACGAAGTCATGCGCATTCTTCCGCGCCTCAACGAAGACGTGAACGAGGAATGGATCAACGACAAAACGCGTTTCGTCTGCGACGGCTTGATGCGCCAACGCCTCGACCAACCCTATATTCGTCGCAACGGCAAGCTGCAACCTGCAACATGGGGTGAGGCTTTTGATGCTATCGCCGCGCGTTTGCGCAATGCCGCGCCGGGACGCATCGCCGCGCTTGCCGGTGATCTGGTCGATTGCGAAAGCCTGTTTGCGCTGAAATCACTGATGCAAAGCCTCGGTTCGCCGAATATGGATTGTCGTCAGGATGGTGCGGACTACGATATCTCGACACGTACCGCCTATATTATGAACAGCGGTATCGCCGGGATTGAACAGGCCGACGCGCTTTTGCTGATCGGCACTAACCCGCGCCACGAAGGCACGCTCGTCAATGCGCGTATCCGCAAGCGCTGGATGCGCGGCGGCATGCGCGTCGGGATGATCGGTGCGGCGGTCGACCTTGGTTATCCCTATCGACATATCGGTGATACGCCGCAGACGCTTGACAATACGCTGGCCGGTAAAAACCAGTTTGCTGTGACTCTCGCCGAAGCAAAAAAGCCGATGATGATTGTGGGAGCAGGTGCTCTGGCGCGACCCGATGGTGCCGCGCTCCACAGGGCCGTCCGTGAACTTGCCGACAGGTTTAATATGATCCGTGGGGATTGGAACGGCTTTAATGTGTTGCAACGCGCCGCCTCGCGTGTTGGAGGGTTTGATCTCGGTTTCTTGCCACAAGCGAATGGTCTTGCAACGCGTGGCATTCTTGGAGCCGCCGAAACCGGAGCAATGGATTTTGTCTGGCTGCTCGGTGCGGATGAAATTGATACCAAGCGCCTCGGCAAAGCTTTTGTCGTTTATCAGGGCCATCACGGTGACAAGGGCGCCCATCGCGCCGACGTCATTTTACCGGGGTGCGCTTATACCGAAAAATCAGCGATCTACGTTAACACCGAAGGTCGTCCACAACTGGCCCAGCGTGCCGTTTTCCCACCCGGTGAGGCACGGGAGGATTGGGCCATCATTCGCGCTTTGTCCGAGGTTATTGGTAAGCCTCTGCCTTTCGATACACTGGAACAAGTGCGCGAGAAGATGGTTACCGCCGTGCCATTGTTGGCGCAGATCGGTAAAACAGCCAAGGCAGAGTGGAAACAATTTGGCGCGCAAGGTCATTTGTCGTCGCAGGCTTTCGCATCGGTGATCACAAATTTCTACATGACCGATCCGATTAGCCGCGCTTCGGTGACCATGGCGAAATGCACGGATGAAATCCTACCGCTCCTCCAACCCTTGCCGGAGGCGGCGGAATAAAATGCACAATTTTCTTGGCCATCTGCTGCCTGTTTTTACGGCCAATCATCCTGGTCTGACGACGGGCATTTGCTGGTTGATTGAGGTCGTCATTATCATCGCTGTTCTGCTGTTCTGCGTTGCCTATCTGACTTACGCCGAACGCAAGGTGATGGCAGCGATGCAGATGCGGCGCGGGCCGAATGTCGTTGGTCCACTCGGCCTGCTGCAGCCGATTGCCGATGGCATCAAGCTGCTTGGCAAGGAAACCATTATCCCCAGCGGCGCGAATATTGCCTTATTTCTCGGCGCGCCGATGTTGACGTTTTTCTTGGCACTATCGGCCTGGGCGGTGATCCCGTTTCAAGCGGGCGTGGTTCTGGCCGACATCAATGTTGGTGTGCTGTATCTGTTTACGATCTCGTCGCTCAGTGTCTATGGTATCATCCTTGCCGGCTGGGCGTCGAATTCCAAATACGCTTTTCTCGGCGGCTTGCGTTCGGCGGCGCAGATGGTTTCATACGAGGTTTCCCTTGGCCTCGTTATTATTACGGTCTTACTTTGTGTCGGTTCGCTCAATCTTTCCAAAATCGTCGAGGCGCAGAAAAACGGCTGGTTTGTTTGTTCGATCCTCTTCCCGATGTTTATCGTGTTTTTCATCTCGGCTCTGGCTGAAACCAACCGTCATCCTTTCGACCTGCCCGAAGGCGAGTCTGAGTTGGTCGGTGGTTTCAACACCGAATATTCGTCGATGGGCTTCGCGCTCTTCTTTCTTGGTGAGTACGCCAATATGATCTTGCTCAGCGCCATGACATCGATTTTATTTCTCGGTGGTTGGCTACCGGTTTGGCACGGCCTTGCTTTCATTCCAGGGTTCATCTGGTTCGCGCTCAAAATTGCATTATGCCTGTTTGTCTTCCTATGGACGCGCGCCACTTTGCCGCGTTACCGCTATGATCAGCTGATGCGTATCGGCTGGAAATTCTTTTTGCCGCTGTCGCTGACTTGGGTCGTGTTGACGGCCGGGTATCTTATGTATTTTGACAAATTGCCGAAAGCAGGTCTGTGATGAATTTCATGCGCCGCATCAAGCATTTTATCCTCTACGAAATCGTCATTGGTTTTGTGCTGACCTTCACTTACATGTTCAAACGCAAGGTAACGCTGAATTATCCTTACGAAAAAGGCCCGCTGTCTCCACGGTTTCGCGGTGAGCACGCCTTGCGCCGCTATGCGAATGGCGAGGAACGCTGCATCGCCTGCAAACTATGCGAAGCTGTCTGTCCTGCACAGGCCATAACGATCGAGGCCGAAACACGCGAAGACGGCAGCCGTCGCACCACGCGCTACGACATCGATATGACTAAATGCATCTATTGCGGGTTATGCCAGGAAGCCTGCCCGGTCGACGCCATCGTCGAAGGACCGAATTTCGAATACGCGACCGAAACCCACGAGGAGTTGCTCTACAATAAGGAGCGTTTGCTCGCCAATGGCGACAGATGGGAAGCGGAAATAGCCGCCAATCTCGCCGCCGATGCAAAATACAGGTAGATGATGCTTCATACGATCCTTTTTACTGTTTTCTCTGTTGTGCTGATTGGATCGGCCTTGATGGTCGTCGGCGCGCGCAATCCGGTGCATGCGGTTTTGTTTCTGGTTTTGTGCTTCTTCAACGCCGCCGGGCTCTTTCTTTTGTTGGGGGCAGAATTCCTCGCCTTCATTCTGATGATCGTCTATGTCGGCGCCGTAGCGGTGTTATTCCTGTTCGTCGTGATGATGCTGGACATTGATTTTCGCGAATTGCGGCAGGGTTTTGTACGCTATCTGCCGATCGGCGCCGCCGTAGGGTTTTTGCTGCTTGTTGAACTGATCACGACTGTTATCGCTTGGGTTTCCGTACCGGTCGTTACACCACCGCCGCTGGCTGGCAGTGTCGATAATGTCCATGCGCTTGGCCGCGTGCTCTACACCGATTATTTTTATCCCTTCCAGGTTTCCGGATTGATCTTGCTGGTTGCTATGATCGGCGCGATTGTTCTGACGTTGAGGCATAAAAAAGATGCGCGCCGCCAGCGGTTGTCGCAGCAATTGAACCGGCCGGTTGGTGATGTTCTTGATGTGCAGAAAATCCAACCCCATCAGGGAGTCGATCTATGAACAACACACATCGTTTTGCCGCTTTTTTTCTGATCAGCTCCTTGCTGTATGTGAGCCAGGCACATGCCCAGACGACGGCACAGCAAATACCATCCCCTACCGCATCAGCACCCTCTACCGCGCCCGCGAATGTCGATCCGAAAAATTTAGCCATAGCGAAGGAACTGATTCAGTCTTTTGATATGAATTCACTTATGCAAGGTGTTTTCGGCGCCATCACGAGAACTCTTATGCCCATGATCCTGCGCGATAATCCCAATCAGTTACAGCAGGTGCAGAAAATCGCGATGGAGGCCGTGCAGAAATCTTTTATGGCGCATATGGACGAGCTGGCAAACAACAAGGCTATCATCTACGCGCAAATGTATTCCTATGACGAGCTGGTACAATTGAAGGCTTTTTACCAATCTCCGGTTGGGCAGAAAATGCTGAAGACCATGCCAGAAATGATGCAAAAATCGATGATTCTCGACAAGGATATCATGTTGAAGGCGATACAGGAATCGACCCAGGGTTTGCGCGACGGATTGCAGAAAAACGGCCTGAAAGTGCCGAAAGAAATGGGAATATAAATCCATGACCATCGGCCTCCCGCATTACCTGACCGTTGCCGCCATCCTGTTCACGATCGGCATTCTTGGCATCTTTATCAACCGCAAGAATGTGATCGTCATCCTGATGTCGGTCGAATTGATGCTGCTGGCCGTCAACATCAATTTCGTCGCGTTTTCGGTGTTCCTGCATAATTTGATCGGGCAGGTTTTTGCAATGATCGTGTTGACTGTCGCCGCGGCTGAGGCCGCCATCGGCCTGGCTATCCTCGTCGTCTATTTCCGCAACCGCGGCACCATCGCGGTCGACGATATCCATATGATGAAGGGTTGATCGATGGGCCTGCCGCTCGACATCCTCGCTGTTTTTACACCACTGGCTGGTGCCGGTATCGTCGGGCTGCTCGGCCGGAAAATTGGCGATCACGTGTCGCAAATTGTCACCTGCCTCGGCATGTTGATCGCCGCCGGTGCCGCGATTGTGATCTTTAATCATGTCGCTCTTGGTCATCAGGTGATGGATCGCGTGCTGCTGGACTGGATCAACTCCGGCACGTTCAACGTTCATTGGGGACTGCATATCGACACACTGACCGCCGTGATGCTGGTGGTCGTCAATGGCGTATCCTGCATGGTGCATATCTATTCCATTGGTTATATGGAGCATGATAAAAGCATCCCGCGCTTTATGTCTTACCTCAGCCTGTTCACCTTTTTCATGCTGATGCTGGTTGCGGCGGATAACCTGGTGCAGATGTTCTTTGGTTGGGAGGGCGTTGGGCTCGCTTCCTATCTCCTCATCAATTTCTGGTTTGAGAAAGACAGCGCCAACAAGGCGGCAATCAAAGCCTTCATCGTCAATCGTGTCGGCGATTTCGGCTTCGCGCTGGGTATTTTCGGCTGTTTTATGATTTTCGGCTCGGTGCAATTCGCCGATATGTTTCCAAAGGCCAAATCCCTCGCCGATGTGCAATTCATGTTCCTCAGCCACCCGGTGCCGGCGCTGACTTGCGTTTGCCTGCTGTTGTTCATGGGCGCAATGGGCAAATCGGCACAGCTTGGTCTTCATACCTGGCTGCCTGACGCGATGGAAGGTCCGACACCGGTTTCTGCCCTTATCCATGCCGCGACCATGGTGACGGCAGGCGTATTTATGGTTGCACGCTTGTCGCCGCTATTTGAATATGCGCCTGGCGCGCTGGCTTTCGTCACTGTGGTTGGTGCCGTAACCTGCTTCGTTGCCGGGACGATCGGCCTCACGCAATTCGACATCAAGCGCGTCATCGCCTATTCAACCATGAGCCAGCTCGGCTACATGTTTTTTGGCCTCGGCGTTTCGGCCTATTCGGCGGGCATTTTTCACCTCATGACGCATGCGTTTTTCAAGGCGCTGCTCTTCCTCTGCGCTGGTTCCGTTATCCACGCGATGTCGGGTGAGCAGGATATGCGCAAGATGGGCGGTATCTGGAAGAAAATTCCTGTTACCTATGCCCTCATGTGGATCGGATCGCTGGCCCTGGCGGGCATCGGCCTCGAAGATGTCTTCGGCATGGCCGGATTTTATTCCAAGGATCTGATTTTGGAATCCGCCATCGCCCGCGGCACCGCGACCGGTATGGTGGCCTATATCCTTGGGACCATCACCGTCTTCATGACAGCGTTTTATTCTTGGCGATTGCTGCTGCTCACTTTCCACGGCACGCCGCGTGCCGATGTGCATACCATGGATCATGTGCATGAATCGCCCTGGGTTATGCTGTTGCCACTCGTACCTTTGGCCCTCGGCGCGATTTTCGCTGGTTGGTATGCTTGGGATTGGTTCGGTGGCGAGGATCGTATGGCGTTCTGGAACCATGCGCTGTTCGTTCTGCCAGAGCACGATCCCATGGCCGCTGTCGCGAAGATTCCTGAATACGAAAAATGGTTGCCACTTGGTGTGGCGCTGCCGGGCATCGCGTTGGCCTATGTGTTTTATATGTTCAAAACCGATCTACCGGCCAAAACCGCTTCGGCTTTCGGCAAACTCTACCGTCTCGTCTTCAACAAATATTACTTCGATGAGATCTATGACCGGCTTTTCGTCCGCAGTGCTTTCCGCCTTGGCAAGGCTTTCTGGGTCGAGGGCGATGATGGCATCATCGATGGCTATGGTCCCGACGGCGTGGCGAAGCTCGCCGCGCGCCTCGGAAAACGTATTGGCGAATGGCAGACCGGCTATGTCTATCACTACGCCTTCGCTATGGTGATCGGCCTTGCCGGGCTCGTGACGTGGTTTTGGGTGAGGGGATAATCTATGGCCGCTTTCCCCATTCTTAGCATCATCACCTTCCTGCCGTTGCTCGGTGCATTGGCGATCATGCTGTTTACGCGCAGTGGGGACGACAACAAGTCCTGCGCTAAGTTGGCGCAGCAGATCGCGTTGTGGATTTCGCTTGCGACCTTCGTCCTCTCGCTGTTCATCCTGAAATATTTCGATCCGACCCTCGCTGGATTCCAGTTGATGGAACATTATGTCTGGATCCCGTCTTTCAACATCGCTTACATCAAAGGCGTGGATGGGATTTCGGTGTGGTTCGTGTTGCTATCCACGCTCTTGACACCGATCTGCATTTTGTCGGCCATTGGCGGTGTCAAAACACGCGTCAAGGAATTCATGATCGCATTGCTGGTGCTGGAGACCATGATGGTCGGCATGTTCACGGCGCTGGATTTCGTGCTGTTTTACGTGTTCTTCGAAGGTGTGCTGATACCGATGTTCCTGATCATCGGCGTCTGGGGCGGCGAAAAACGCACCTATGCCGCATATAAATTCTTTCTCTACACTTTCCTCGGCTCCGTCCTCATGCTGGTGGCCATTTTCGCGATGGTCGTTCATGCTGGCACGACCGATATGACCGCCATGATGGGTGGCAAGTTTCCGCAGGAAATTTCTTTGTTACTGTGGTTGGCTTTCTTTGCGTCCTTCGCCGTGAAAACCCCGATGTGGCCGTTTCATACGTGGTTGCCTTACGCACATGTGGAGGCACCGACGGCAGGTTCCGTCATCCTCGCTGGCGTACTGTTGAAAATGGGGGGGTACGGCTTTATCCGAATTGCCATCCAGATGTTGCCGCAGGCCAGTGCGATTTTCGCGCCGCTCGTTATGGGCCTCAGCCTCGTCGCCATTGTTTATACGTCGCTGGTGGCGCTGGCCCAGACGGATATGAAGAAGCTGATCGCCTATTCCTCTGTTGCCCATATGGGCTTTGTTACACTGGGTATCTTCAGCGGTACGCAGCAAGGTCTCGATGGGGCCATATTCATTATGTTGTCGCACGGCTTCGTTTCTGCCGCGTTGTTCCTTTGTGTCGGCGTGGTTTATGACCGGTTGCACACGCGCGAGATCGTGCGTTACGGTGGCATGGCAAACAACATGCCGCGTTATGCCTTCATATTCATGATTTTCATGTTGGCTTCGATCGGTTTGCCGGGCACCAGCGGCTTCGTTGGCGAGTTTTTGAGTTTACAGGGTGCATGGCTGGCCAGCAGTTGGTACGCTTTTGTTGCTGCCACCGGTGTTATCCTCGGCGCGGCCTATATGCTCTGGCTCTATCGCCGTTTGTTCTACGGCCCGCTGGAGAAAGCTGATGTGAAAGTGATGCCCGATCTCAACGCCCGCGAATATGTCATGTTCCTGCCGTTGATCGCCCTCGTGCTGTGGATGGGGATTTATCCTCATACGTTCCGCAATGTGTTCGCGCCCGCTGCGACCAAAATTATCGCTGATTATCGCGCAACAACAGGAGCAGGGACGCCATGATGTCCTCGCCGATTATGGTTCTGAAACCGGAACTCGTTCTTACCGTTTTCGGTATGGTCCTGCTAATTTACGGGGCCTGGCGCGGTCCTCAGGTGTCGCGAGTGATCGGCCTGCTGGCGATTGGTGGGTTGGTTTGGGCTATTGTCTGCCTCGCTTGTCCGCAATATGGCGGGTATCACAGCGACGCATCGCAGACTTGGCTCTTTGGTCATATGCTGGTGCAGGATGGTTTTGCACGCTTCGTTAAAATGATCCTGCTCTCAGCGGCAGCCTTATCGTTGCTTATGTCATGGAACTGGCTGGAAGATGAAAAACTTGCACAATTTGAATATCCCGTGCTGGTGCTGTTTGCCACACTCGGCATGATGCTGATGGTTTCGGCCGCCGATCTGCTGTCGCTCTATGTTGGTCTTGAATTGCAAAGCCTGTCGCTCTACGTGCTGGCTGCTTTCAAACGCGACGACGCGAAATCCAGCGAATCCGGCCTTAAATATTTCATCCTTGGCGCCCTGTCGTCCTGCCTAATCCTTTACGGCATTTCGCTGATTTACGGCTTTGCCGGAACCACGGATTTTATCGCGCTCGGAAAAATAGAGGGTATGCATGATTATTCCTGGCGCGTCGTCGGGGCTTGCCTCAAATGTCTTCCGCCACCGCCGCTCGGTGTCATTTTTGGTTTGGTTTTCATTTGCGCCGCATTGGCGTTCAAGGTTTCCGCCGTGCCGTTCCATATGTGGACTCCCGATGTGTATGAAGGTGCTCCAACGCCGGTCACTACTTTTTTTGCTGCCGCACCCAAGGTTGCCGCTTTGGCGCTCTTTACCCGTGTGCTCATACAGCCAATGGGCGGCCTCGCGCATCAATGGGTGCAGATTGTGGTTTTTGTGGCTGCCGCCTCTATGCTGCTTGGTAGTTTCGCGGGGCTGGTGCAATCGAATATCAAGCGCCTGATGGCCTATAGCTCCATTGCCAATGTCGGTTATGCATTGGTTGGACTCGCGACAGGTAGCGAAGCCGGGATACAAGCTTTGCTGCTTTATCTAGCAATTTATTTTCTCAACACCCTCGGTGCGTTCGGCGTCATCCTGTTTTTGCGGCGGCAAGGCAAGCCTCTGGAGCAAATCAGCGATCTTTCTGGTCTTGCCAAAACCAATCCATTGCTGGCCGCCGTTATGGTGGTGTTTATGTTCTCATTGGCGGGTGTGCCACCTTTTGCAGGATTCTTCGGCAAATATTTTATTTTTCTTGCGGCGGTGCATGCCAAGATGACACCGCTGGCCGTTATCGGTGTGCTGACCAGCGCGGTCGCGGCGTTTTACTATTTGCGCGTCATCAAGGTGATGTATTTCGATAATCCGGGTGAGCCGATCGAAGTGTCGAAAGATTTCGGCCTTCGCGCCGTGACGGGATTCGCCTGCCTCATCATGTTGCTGTTTGTGTTTTATCCTTCGCCGGTGATTGACAGCGCTTTGGCGGCGGCCAAGAGCCTCACAGGCGGATGAAGCCGTATCGTATTCGTTGTCTGGAGACAACATCCAGCACCAATGACGACGCCAGAAACGCTGCCGAGGCTGGCGAAGGCGAAGGGCTCGTTGTTCACGCGCTCAAACAAACCGCTGGGCGTGGACGGCAGGGGCGGCAATGGGAGTCACCGGAAGGCAATCTGTATTGTTCCATCTTGCTGCGCCCCAAAACGGAAACGCGTTTTTTCGGCCAATACAGTTTCGTCACGGCTCTGGCGCTCGCCGATACCGTCAAAGCTTTTGCGTCACATGTCGCGGTCACACTCAAATGGCCGAACGATGTTCTGGCCAATGGCAAAAAAATTTCCGGCATTTTGCTGGAATCCAACGCGGATTATCTTATCGTCGGTATCGGCATAAATATCTTGCATCATCCGGAAAATGTGCTTTACCCGGCGACGTCTTTAAGCGCTTTGGGGACAACAGAGGCTTCGAACGCCATTATTCTCGAAACGCTCCTCGACCGATTTTGGTACTGGTATGGCGTCGTGCAGAGACAAAGCTTCGGTCCGATTCGTGCTGCGTGGCTTGAGAACGCGCATAAAGGACCTGTGACGGTCAAGCTTCTGGATAAAACTCTACAGGGCGATTTTATCGATATCGATGAGGAAGGCCGCCTACGCCTGCGCCTGGCGGATGGTATTGAAAAAGCATTCACCACCGGTGATGTGTTTTTTACCTAAAGGCTCCAATACCGCACATGCGAGGGGAGCGTGGTGGGGTCGATTGCCGATTTGACATCTACCATCCAACCTTTCGGGCGGATAGAGTTCCATAAATCCGGCAGATCCTTCATCAATTCCTTATGCGGCACCGCCAGCACTAGCGCATCGAGATCGGTCAGTGCGCGGCGATCATGTAGCTCTAGTCCGTATTCATGCTTGGCGTGTTCGGCTTCGGCGAGCGGATCATGTATCAGAACCTCGATACCGAAGGATTTCAATTCGCGTATAATTTCTGGTACACGGCTATTGCGTAGGTCACGAACATTCTCCTTGAACGCCAGACCCAGAATGCCCACCCGCGCGCCGGCACGCAAAGAGCCGCCGTTGACCAGCAATTTGACGATTTTCTGCGCAACAAACACGCCCATATTGTCGTTGATCCGCCGCCCAGCTAAAATCACTTGAGGATGATAGCCAAGCGCCTCGGCGCGCGTGGTTAAGTAATAGGGATCGACGCCGATGCAATGCCCGCCGACAAGGCCGGGCGAGAATTTCAGGAAATTCCATTTTGTTCCTGCGGCCTCAAGCACGTCATGTGTACGGATACCCAACCTGTCGCAAATGATCGCGAGCTCGTTCATCAGCGCGACGTTCAAATCGCGCTGCGTATTTTCGATGACTTTGGCGGCCTCAGCGACGCGGATGCTGGCGGCACGATGCAGGGGCACTTGGACGACCTTGCCGTAAACCGCCTCCATGCGTGCGAGGCCTTCCTTATCTTCAGCGCTGATGATCTTGGTGATGGTCTCGAGCCGGTTTGTAGTATCGCCGGGATTGATGCGTTCCGGTGAATAACCGAGCTTGAAATCATGGCCCTGTTTAAGCCCAGAAATTTCGGCGATTTTCGTGCCACAGATTTCTTCCGTCAGGCCGGGATAAACGGTGGATTCGAAAACAATGAGGGGGACTGTGCTTTTTCTTTTCGGTGCATCACGCAAAACCGTTCCCAACGTTTCGCAGGCGCTGAGCAACGGCCTTAAATCTGGGCGCTTGGTGTGGTCGATGGGTGTTGGAACGGTGACGATGAAAAAACTGCAATCGCGTAGATCATCAATTGCGTCGGTGAGCGTAGCCTTTAAGGCCTTAAGATGCGCCGGTACAACCTCGCCGGTCCAGTCCTTGCCTTGGCGCAGGGCTGCGACGCGCCGCTTGTCAATATCGAAACCGACGATCTGGTCGAAAGAACGCGCAAGACCGACAAGCAAAGGAAGGCCAACATAACCGAGACCGATAACACCAATTTTTTCCTGCATACGATTCTGGGACCTGAGGTTCACGAAAGGGGGCTTTACGCATAAAACACGCCTAAAGCCTTGTCCACAAGCGTTTGATGGGGATTTTAATGGCCGCGAATTGTGTTAGATTTCGGGCAATGATTCCTGCCCTCACCATCCTCGGCCTCGATCCGGGACTCCGGCATACCGGCTGGGGCATTGTGGCGCAGGACGGCAATCGCCTGTCGTTTATCGCCGCGGGGCGGATCAGCCCGGACAGTGTACTTCCTATGGCCTCGCGGCTTTGTGTACTGGCTGAAGGGTTGGCGGATGTGCTTGCCCGCTATACCCCGTCTGAGGCAGCGATTGAGGAAACCTTCGTTAATAAAAACGCCGCTTCGGCGCTTAAGCTGGGGCAGGCACGGGGCGTCTGTATGCTGACTCTGGCACAAGGTGGTCTGGCGGTGAACGAATATGCTGCCAACCGCATCAAGCAGTCTGTAACCGGTTATGGTCTTGCCGATAAAGCTCAGATTCAAGCCATGGTGGCGATGCTATTGCCGGGCGCCAGTGATCTGGTTACCGACGCCGCCGATGCCCTTGCGGTCGCTATCACCCATGCGCATCATAGGCCTGCGGCTGCATTGATGGCCCGTAGGGTGGGAGCCTAGGCATGATCGGCAAACTGACAGGTATGCTCGACAGTATTTCTGGATCGCATGTCCTTCTGGATGTGAACGGTGTTGGCTATCTTGTGACCTGTTCGGCGCGAACATTGCGGAATATGGGCACGGTGAAATCCGGCTTATCGCTGCGCATCGAAACCCATGTGCGTGAAGACGCGATCAATCTTTACGGTTTTGCCGATGCCGAGGAACAGGACTGGTTCCGCTTGCTGACAACCGTGCAGGGTGTCGGTGCTAAAGTGGCGTTGGCGATTCTTGGCACATTATCGCCCGATCAGCTGGCCCAAGTGATCGCCGCGCAAGATAAAGCCGCAATGACGCAGGCTGATGGTGTGGGACCAAAACTGGCGTTGCGCATCGTGACCGAACTCAAAGATAAGGTCCCAGCTTTTATCGCCAAGCCTGTCGCTCTCCATGCTGTTACTACCGGGGAAACGCCAAACAGTGCCGCCGGTGATGCAGTTTCGGCGTTGATTAATCTCGGTTACCGCCGCGCTGAGGCCTTCGGTGCTGTTGCTTCGGCCGCGCGGCAGAAACCCGCCGCGAAACTGGATGAACTGATCCGCATGAGTCTCGCCGAATTGAGCCGAGGAGATGCGGCATGAAACAAACCACCGCTAAACCCGCGCTCGAACGCCTTGTCGAGCGCGAAGCTCTGCCGCAGGAACCGGCCGATGTCGCGCTGCGCCCGCAGAAGCTGGAGGATTTTATTGGTCAGCCTGCGCTATGCGATAATCTGGACGTCTTCATCACCGCTGCGAAGCAGCGGCAGCAGGCGTTGGATCACGTCTTGCTCTACGGTCCGCCGGGTCTCGGCAAAACCACTTTGGCGCAAATTATTGCTAAAGAACTCGGTGTTAATTTTCGTGCGACGTCCGGTCCGGTGATTGCGCGCGCTGGCGATCTGGCTGCACTCCTAACCAATCTCCAGCCGTATGATGTTTTATTCATCGACGAGATTCATCGTCTGCCTGCTGTGGTTGAGGAGATCCTCTACCCGGCGATGGAAGATTTTCAACTCGACCTGATGATCGGCGAAGGGCCCGCAGCGCGTTCGGTGCGCATCGATTTGCCACCCTTTACGCTGATTGGCGCCACGACGCGTAGCGGCCTTATTACACGCCCCTTGCGTGAGCGCTTCGGTATTCCTTTGCGCTTGCAATTCTATGCGCCGGAGGAATTGCAGAAGATCATCGCCCGTGCGGCTGCGAAACTGGATATGAAATTGACGGATGATGGTGCGGGGGAAATCGCACGCCGCGCCCGTGGCACACCACGCGTCGCTGGACGTCTGTTGCGTCGTGTGCGCGACTTCGCCGCCGTCGATGGGCATAAGGAGATTGACGTCAAGGCCGCCGATGCGGCCCTGACGCGGCTTGAGGTTGATCGCCGCGGCTTCGATGCCATGGATCGGCGCTATCTGATGGTCATTGCCGAAAATTATGCCGGTGGCCCGGTCGGTGTGGAAACGCTTGCGGCAGTTTTGTCAGAACAACGTGATGTTCTCGAAGAAGTGATCGAACCCTATCTGCTGCAGGAGGGCCTGCTGCAACGTACACCACGCGGGCGCGTGCTGGCCGATGCCGGTTATCGCCATCTTGGTCTTAACGCACCGGCGGGGCGGCAGATTGATCTCCTGACAACGACGGAATCCGATGACGAAAACGATTAAAGCTCCCGCCGATCCTCACATCCTTCCTGTTCGTGTCTATTACGAAGATACCGATGCGCATGGCATCGTTTATCACGCAAATTATCTGAAATTTGCTGAACGCGGCCGCACCGAATATCTGCGTGCGACCGGTTTCGACCATCATGAAATTAAAGAAAAATATAATCTATTGCTGGTTATTCGGCATATCGAGATCGACTACCTCGCCCCCGCGCGCCTTGACGATATGATCGAGCTGTGCACCAAAGTTCTTTCCCGGGGTCGCACGTCGATCGTGATGGAGCAGGTCTTTACCCGCGACGGCAAAACCATCGCCAAAATGAAAGTTACGGTGGTTGGTGTTACGCCGGAAGGCAAACCGCTTCTTTTGCCGCCCGTCTTAAGGGAGGGGTTCCAGGAAACCCGATCTTAGAGAATCTGAATGTGTGGAAATTGGTGGATATTCGAGCCCTCAAATGCGGGGTGAAATGGGGCGTGATGGGCCTGCGCCTGACTTTTACCATTTGCTGTGTGGTTTCCGCCCCGTTGGAGGTGCAATTTCTGGAAGGCTCTTTCCAGTTGCTGTCGAGAGCGTTTTAAATGACAAGCGCTCACGAGGTTTCTTGCACGATTTTGGTTATTCAGAAACGCGGGGTTAAAATCGCAGGATATTTCGGCCCCTGTCCTGGGAATTGTTCTCAGGGCCTGATTTTCGGTACCCTGTTTTTTGGGGTCCAACAAATGGCCATAGTCACGGACGCCCCTGAGGCGCGGGTTGCAAACTGTAAGGGCTTTTTCTGGGCCAAATTCAGCGACAAAATAATCCATAACATGTGCACTGCCGCGGGGCAGGGTGACGGGCCGACCATTGTTCACAAAAACAGAGGTTGTATGTCTCGCCTCCGCAAGCTCGATTTTATGAATTCCTTTGTAACGATCATGGTCGGCGTTTAGCATATTCTCTGCATGCAGCCCTTCCCCCGTTACTTGCAGTTCGAAAGGAAAAGACACCGTTGCACTCCCGCTTTTGCCAACAATCTCGAACATATAATGAAGCGCCCTGTAGCCTCTTTTTCTTGTTTTTCTTTCATCTGGCTTATCGCCGTCGATATAATTATCGAAATCTTTGGTGTGTTCATGTAACCCCCAAGAATTGTGGGGGTAACGTGTGACGGCACGAAGGGCCTTATGCACGTCCCAGCAAGCAGCACATTCAGCCCTGGTTCTATGGCCATTCGGCTTTCCGCTGAATTTGGTCTCTATAATGAGACGGATCCCTATGATATCATGGAGGCTTCCTTTTCCTTTGCGGGTAATTTTTTCGCTCGCTGATCCTCCATCTTTAAAGCGCCATTCAAATCTGTATGTGTATTCTTTGGGAGCGATCTCACGCAGCATCTTTTCTAGGAACTCAAACACAATGATTTCCTTATCTTTGTCTTTGGAGTTACGATCCTTCCCCCCTCTCTCTGCAAGAGCAGCTGCCGTCGCCCTCATGTTCTGCACGACAACGCATGCGGCGATAAAAGTTTTAGCATTGGCGATGAGCTGCAATTGACGCTGAAGCCTTTGTCGTATCTCCAGAAGTTTATGGGACGCTGCCAGGCTGACATACACTTCGCTGGTTTCCAGGCTGATGGCGGCCGCCTGCTCATCACTCATGTTATGCATAAGCCCATCGAGAAGAACGCTCCGTTGCGCAAGACGGATCTTGAGGGCGCGTGGTTCTTTTTTTGCGCCGCTCAGCTCAATGCGCTCAGCAACCATATGGGCAAATCTATGGAATTCCTCGGTTATGCGTGCACTGTCTTCTTCTCCTGAAGCCGACATGTCAGAGGTCGGTTTTCGGCGATAATTAATTTCGCTAAGCTCCAGCGTTTCGATAATGAGATTTCTGATATTTCGCGTAAATTTATTATTTCCAGCGGCATCCGAAAATACGGACCAGATTTTCTTAAGTTGTGGATGAATGATCGCGTATTGCTCCGCAAAGTTGCCTTCACTCCTTCTCACGTGAAAGGCGGGATAAAGAATAGCGGCTAAAACTGTTTCTTCATCAACAAGAGGTGGTTTCCGAGGGTCGGAGAGTGAAGCGAATTTCTTCAGTATTGTTAGAGGGTCGGCATAGTGTTTTTTACTAATAAAGGTGACACCCCTTGCGACCCTGACGTCGACGGCGAAAGAGAGAGCTTGCTGGACATGCAGGAGAAGGGGATCCCAGTCTGGATGTTCAGGAGTTATCCTAAAAATTTTTTCCAGAGCTTCTTGGAGTTCAGCATAAAGTCCACTTTTATGGGGATAAAGCAAGCCGAGGCTTTTTGTTATCATTCGTGCTTTGGTCATGTAAACTCGTGGCTCTGTATCCCTTGCTGCAAACGGCTTAAAGTACCCCAAAAATGCGTAATTAGGTACCAAAAAATAGTATGTGATGAGGTCACACAGAAAAAGCTCGAAAAAACAACACGTCTTGGGTGATTTCACGATTGGAAAAGATCGCCGCAATTTTATTGCGGCGCATGGTTAACGCGACATTACGACCGGAGAGGGTGTCGTTTAGAAAATGAGGAGATTAAGCCGTAACCCGCTGATTTGGCGGCAATGTCATGCCGACTTCATGGGCGGCGCGAATAATGCGCTCACCGATGCTGCCGACGCGGGCGGCGGCTGCAGCAAAGCTGGACGGGGACCGGCGGATCGCGGCCATGGTTTTATCAAGAGCCACGAGGTTGGTCTGATTGGTCATGGCCACGAGCCGTTCGAGGGTCTCGTCGGTGGAGCTGGGCGCATAACGCAATTCATGTTCGAGCGACATAGTGTCCGTCCTGACTTTTGTGATTCGAAAGCTGCTTCGTGTCTTGATAGAACCAACCTATCGTCGAATCTTGAATCCGAGGTTAATGAAACCGGCTTTTTTTGGGCCCAACTGAAAATTTTTTGCTCGAAAAACTTCACGTTTCCCTAGGGAATATTGCGAAAGTATTTTCTCATCATTGAGAAACTATTAACTGCAATTTGCTATGATGATCCGACCACATTGAGGAAATGCCGATGACAAGCGTGTTTAACATATCTATCTCCGGTTTGAACAACGACGCATTTCGTGTCGCTAACGCAACGTCAAATATAGTTAACGCTTCTTCACTTTCGCATTTGCCTCAAAATGCAAATAATTATTCCGGCTTCGTACCGCAGGACGTGGTGTCCATTGCCGATCCCATCGGCGGCGTGAGTGATGCGACCACGCCGTATAATCCTTCTTATGTGACAACCTATGATCCAAATTCGCAATTGGCGAACGGGCAGGGGCTGGTTGCTTCGCCGAATGTTGATCTCAACAAAGAGTTGGTAAATGCCAACGTCGCCAGCGTGAATTACAGCGCCAACGCCGCCGTCATCAAGATCGAAGAGAAAACGCAGAAGGCATTAATTGATATCGTGACGTAGCTTCCCTACGCCGCGCAGAACGTTTTCCCATCTCCACAAGCGACAAGCCCCGGCACCGGAAAGCGGTTGCAAAGTGTTTTGGTTTCTTCGCGCAGTTTTGCCAGCGACGCGATGTCTTCGGATGCGCGTAAGGCACGCAGCATAAGGCTGCCTAACTGCTTCATCTCAGCCTCCCCCATACCGCGGGCGGTCGCGGCTGGTGTGCCAAGGCGGATGCCGCTCGGCTTTAAAGGCGGATTGGGATCGTCCGGGATCATCTGCTTGTTCAATGTAATGCCGGCGGCGTCGAGGGCGTGTTCGGCGACGGTGCCGTTGATGTTAAAGCTGGAAACCGTATCCACCACCATCATGTGGTTGTCGGTTCCCCCGGTAATAAGATGTGCGTTGCTTTCGATTAACGTTGCCGCCAGGATCTTTGCGTTCGCAATAACATTCTTCGCATAGATTTTGAAATCTTCCGTTGCGGCGAGTTTCAGTGTCGTCGCTACCGCAGCGACCTGATGCATATGCGGACCACCTTGTAGGCCAGGGAAGACCGATTTATCGATCGCTGCGCCATGCACCTTTTTACAGACGATCATGCCTCCGCGCGGGCCGCGCAGGGATTTATGCGTCGTGGTCGTCATGACGTCGAAGCCGAAATCCATCGGGTTCGCCAGAGCACCGCCGGCGATGAGGCCGCCGATATGGCTGACATCGGCAAAAGTCAGCGCACCGACTTCATCGGCGATTTTCTTGAAACCGGCATAATCCAGTTCACGTGGGTAGGAAGAAAAACCACAGATGATCATTTTCGGCTTATGCTCTTTTGCCAGTGCACGGACCTTGTCGAGATCAATTGTGCCGGAGGGTATTTCACTCTTGTAGCGCACGAAGTTGAACACCTTGCCCATATGGGAAACCGGTGCGCCATGTGTCAGATGCCCGCCATGCGACAGATCCATCGCTAGAATGGTATCGCCGGGGTTGAGGAGGCCGAAATAGACGGCCTGGTTCATTGGCGATCCGGACAGGGGCTGCACATTGGCGTGCTCGGCGTGGAACAGGGCCTTGGCTCGATCGCGCGCCAGGTTTTCGATGATATCGGTGTTTTCCTGCCCACCGTAATAACGGCGGCCCGGATAACCTTCGGAATATTTGTTGTTGAACACCGAGCCGAGTAGGGCATAGACCTCAGGGAAGCAATAATTTTCTGAAGGGATCAATTCGATGCCTTCGCTCTGACGAATTTCTTCGTTCATCAGTGCATCGAAAACCTCACGGTCAGATTTTTGCAGCTGGTCGAGTGCCGCCTGGGAATAGGTAAAGTTCGTCATAGGGACCCCCTGGTTTTATATTGTGACACATGCCCAGGCGAGCGACCGTTCTTCCCCGCGCTTCCCTGTGGTTTAGCTCCACATTGACGCCAGTCGCGCGGGGTTTTGTGTCCGAGGCCTAATCTGCCGGATTTGAGGCTTTGGTTCAAGCAAGGAAATCTTTGCCGGAAAGCCTTCCAGGACAATCTCTTGTGGGGCTGGCTTGGCTCCAGGCTGCTTACGGATTACCGATTTTGTACCAAAAGCGAGGCGATGCAGACGGACCTCGTTTTGGTATCGACGAGAATCTTGGGCCGTCGTGATGGTCTTTATGCCGGCAGGGGCGGACGCCATTTCGTAAGCTTTCTACAAAATGAGGTATTCTCAATTTTCCTTTGAATATGATTTTCTTCAGCGTATCCGAACAACTTTTGACGTCAGCATGTCAGTTGGACTTAACCCCTTTTGTTTTTGGTAGGAACATATAATACCTGCCTTGGCTCTGCATCATTCCCGCCTGTGCTTCGGCATCCGGGCCATATCCCCAGAAAAAATCGCCGCGCACGGCCCCCTTGATAGCGCCACCGGTGTCTTGCGCCACCATAAGCCTTTTCATAGGGGCACCCACACCATCTTGCGTATCCAGCCATAAAGGTGTGCCCAGGGGCACGAAAGCCGGATCGACGGCGAGGCTTCGGCGCGGCGTGAGTGGCACGCCTTCAGCGCCGAGGGGGCCCGCGCCTTTCAAAATCCGGAAAAACACATAAGATGGGTTTTTATTCATGATGTCTTGCGCGTGTGTGGGATGTTCGCTCAACCAGGCGCGGATTTTCTGCATCG
>Ga0206945_1049_pt1 | contig 28737 bp, 26 predicted proteins | sample Alteio_BWOrgHeat_5_FD_152982 | JGI IMG/M metagenome (GOLD analysis project Ga0206945, IMG submission 152982) | Enriched cells from forest soil in Barre Woods Harvard Forest LTER site, Petersham, Massachusetts, United States -... | ecosystem: Environmental > Terrestrial > Soil > Temperate forest > O... | reverse complement strand
GACATGCCGACCCGCGAGGTGGATGTGAATGTCCACCCGGCCAAAGCCGAAGTGCGGTTTCGTGACGCGCAGATGGTACGTGGCCTGATCATCACGGCCCTTCGTCACGCTTTGCAGGAAGCGGCGCAGTTTACTTCCAGCACGCTGGCGCCTAAGGCGCTCGATATGCTGCGTGCCGAAACTCTTGTGCGGCAGGGTTTTGGCGATATTCATGCCGGTCAGGCGCCGGCCGATTGGCGTGGCGCGGTGGCTGGATCGACAGCGTTTGCAGTCATGCCGCATATGTTGACGGATGCACCGCCTTCGGCGCGTCCAGCGGCGGTTGCTGAGATGCCGCATATAATCGGCCGTCTCGGCGCGGCGGTCGCGCAGGTTCACGGCACCTATATCGTTGCACAGACAGAAAACAGTGTCGTTATCGTCGATCAGCACGCCGCGCATGAGCGCATCGTTTATGAAAAAATGAAACAGGCGCTGGATGCCAATGGTATCAAGCGGCAGATCCTGCTGATCCCCGAAGTTGCCGAGATGGAAGACGTGGCCGCCAATCGCTTGCTCGCGCGCGCCGAACAACTGGCTGAGCTCGGCCTCGTGATTGAAAGTTTTGGCGGCAATGCGGTGCTGGTGCGTGAAATTCCGGCGCTGCTTGCCGAAACAGATATCAAATCCCTTTTAAAAGACCTCGCGCAGGAATTCGCCGAATACGGTGACGCGCATGGGCTGCGTGACCGGCTCGAAGCCATCTGCTCGACCATGGCTTGCCATGGCTCGGTGCGTGCCGGTCGTGCTTTGAACATCGACGAGATGAATGCGCTTTTACGCCAGATGGAAAACGCGCCGAACAGCGGTCAGTGCAATCATGGAAGGCCGGCTTATGTTGAGCTCAAGAAAACAGATCTGGAAAAATTATTCGATCGACGGTGACTGGTTATATTTCTGGTCAGGGGCACAGGTAAGAAGCAAAAAGACTGTATGCATGCATCACAATTCCAAGTGCATCCACGCTCCTTTTTGGATCAGAAAATTTTTCGGAAACGAGCATAGAGCATCTGGCCGCCGCTGCCAGATTTCAAGGATCGGTCTCTAATCTAACAATATAGCAATAAAGCATCCTGTTCTGGCCGTATTTCTCTTAGAGCCCGGCCGGCTATACCGGCGATTGCTTTAATCTCTCTGAGATTTCATTATAATTTCCATGGAATGAATTGCTTCATCTAAGCCATAATATTCGATCGATTTATTTTCACCAACGAATCAGATTTACCCGCGCCATCCGCGAAGAGCACGATCTGCCGGCCCTTTTTTGGATTTTAAGACTAATTGCCAGCCCCTTTTTTCTTTTAGGGGCCCTGCTTTCATTTCGACGATGCAAAAAGTTGTGGATAACCATTTCGCTGTCGATGCGAATCCACCAAAAATTCATCCCTTACGCACATGTGCGTAACCGGGTTTCTTTTTTCAAAGTCAAAACCTTGCACATCTATATGTAGGTATTACTTTCAGTTTATCCACAAGATCATGTGTTTCTCTGGAATCGATTCGACACATCTGGTATGACTAATTCCCACAAGCCACAAGATCTTGTGGCTCGTTTCTTAAGGTCTTGCCTTTACTGTTTCGAACCCGAAACTGGTTTCAGACAGGCCTGCCAGGCGAGACTCCACCCCAAGGGAGCGCGAAAAAATCATGAGTTGGACCGAGCAAAAAATCCAGATGCTCAAGGATATGTGGGGCAATGGCTATAGCGCCAGTGAAATTGCTAAACGCCTTGGCGGTATGACACGCAATGCCGTCATTGGTAAGGCCCATCGCCTCAAATTATCTTCGCGACCCTCGCCCATTCGGCGCGAGGAAGACAACGCTCTCGCCGCGGCGGGTGGTAGTGTCATGCCGGTAATCAAATCAACGCGCAAACGCGTTATGCTTCGTCCGCTTCCCCCGGTTCCTGTACCCTCCACGGTCAAAACCAGCACCACGGCACGCGACGCCTTCAAATCCCTTGAAAACGTCAAGCGCGTCGAAGGTATCAGCGTCACCAAGGCCGGCGATCGTCATTGCCGCTGGCCGGTTGGTGATCCGCGCTCGCCTGATTTTCGTTTCTGCGGCTGCCCGGCGCATGAAGGCCTGCCCTATTGTGTCGATCACGCTCGCGTCGCTTACCAGAATATCGGCCGCAAATCGCGCAGCAGCGAAAACGAGGGCCCGACGGAGTTCCGCTTACCCGGAACAAGCCGTTACTAAGGCGGGGCATATTAGGACGGTCATAGAAACGTCATGCCGGTCGGGTTCTGGCCGGCATGACGCGTTTTGAGGTGTCATGATTACGGAGCAAACACCATCGCTTGACTTAAAGAAGAAACTGGCCGCTGTTGTCAGCGATAAACTCGATGTCGGCGTGGCTATGAATGCGCTTGCGCATATGTCTCTCGGCATGGGAACGGTTTTGGGGCCCGACGAAGCCCTGGTGTGTGACTACCGGGACGCTGATGGCGTTAGCCATCCCTCCATTTCTGCCTATCCTTTCATCGTCCTCAAAGGCCGACCAAATAAAATCCGCGAAGCAATCACCATGGCCCTCAGTCAAAACATCCGGGTCGTGAACTTTACCCATACGATGACCGTCGGCAGCTATGTCGAACAGCTGGAGCGTACCAAGGCAACAACCAACGCTGATTTGGAATTTTATGGTGCGGTTTTTTATGGTGAGATCGAAGCTGTGAATGCCCTAACGCGAAAATTCTCGCTTTTCAGGTAACCATTTGAAGCCTAGCCCCTTCACCTTAATCGAATCCGCGCTGGCTCCAGTGCCGCTGGTTGTCGATTCGCCACATAGCGGGCGCAACTATCCAGCTGATTTCAATTTTGCCTGCCCCTTGCCGCTTTTGCGACAAGCAGAAGATTTTATGGTCGATCGATTGATCGCTGTTGCTGTTGATGCGGGCGCAGCAGTTGTGGCTGCCGAATTCCCCCGCAGCTATATCGATGTCAACCGCGCCGAAGACGATATCGACCCTGCCGTTCTGGCGGGCCGATGGCCGTCACCACTCGCGCCGGACGACCGAACATTGATCGGTCTCGGTCTTGTCCGCCGTATGTGCAAAAGCGGCGTGCCGGTTTACGGTGCGCCTCTGCCGATTATAGAGGTGCAGAAGCGCATCACCGATTTTTACCGCCCTTATCATGCTGTATTGGATGCGACGATCGCGAAGCGCGTGCAGGTTTTCGGCCATTGTGTTTTGATCGACGCTCACTCCATGCCAGGGCGTGGCAATGAAACTGGCAATATGGCGCGCCCCGATTTTGTTCTTGGGGATCGCCAGGGTGCGAGCTGCGATCCGTCGCTGACGCGGCAGGCGCAGCATCTTTTGCAGGAGCTGGGCTTCAGCGTGGCCCTGAATGACCCCTACAAAGGCATGGAAATCGTACGCCGTCATGGAAGGCCGCAGGAGGGCCGACAGGCGCTGCAACTCGAAATCAACCGGCGGCTCTATATGAATGAAAACAGCCTGACACTGCATGAAGGCTTTGGCCGCCTGCAGCAGGCGCTGACGCAATTCTTCCGTTCGCTTGTGGCGGAGCTTATGCAGGCCGGGCCGGAACAGCTCGCCGCCGAATAGTTCCCGCTATTCGCCTTCACGTTTCTTGATATCCGGCACGGGGTGGCCGAGATTGCCGATCAATTGCTGGATCAGCGTATTGTCGTTGCCGTAAGTCGGCGTGCTGCGCGCGACCGGCGAAATGTCCTTGGCGCCAGAAAGGTCGAGATCGTTGACCGCCATGACAGTGCCTGTGTCGTCGAATTTGATCTCAACGGCCTTCTGCTTCAGCACTTCCGGGTCGAGAAAGGAATACTGCTGCGTCTGGCGACCTAGATAATACCAAGTCTTGTCGTCGAAGGTGCTGACCCGCGTTGGTGTGCCAAGCTTGGTTGCGACCTCCTCGCGCGTGGTTTCGCCGGGCTTGATCTCGGCCAGCTTGTCGGCGTCAAGAATATTGCCGCGATTCGCGATCGTCGGTTCGCAAGCGGCCAGTAAAAGCAGGCCTATCATGGCGTGGTGGAAAAATCTCAATCGCATCTCTTGCCGCCGTTGATGATTGCGGGCATGTTTTCCGTCATCAAATTATTTGGGTCAAGGGTGTATTCTAGCAATGTCTCAATCAAAACGCACGCCGCTTTATGATCTGCATGTTTCACTTGGCGCAAAAATGGTGGATTTTGCTGGTTATGCCATGCCGGTGCAGTATCCTGCCGGTATTCTGAAGGAACATCGGCATACGCGCGCCGCCGCCGGTCTTTTCGATATATCGCATATGGGGCAAGTTTGGCTGGAGGGCAAGAACGCCCTGCGCCAGATCGAGACACTTATGCCCGGCGATTTTCAGGAGATGGCATCCGGACAGATCCGTTACAGTTTTTTGTTAAATGAACAGGGTGGCGTGATTGATGATCTTATGGTCACACGGCCCGTGGAGGCGGAAAGCGTTTACATCGTCATCAACGCATCGGGGCGCGAGGAGGATTTTGCACATATGCGAAAGCATTTACCGCAAATGCAGATGCGCATGATGGATGAGCGCGCCATGTTGGCTTTGCAGGGGCCCGAAGCGGCAAAAGTGCTGGCGCGTTTTTGTGATGCACCGTCGAAGCTGAAATTCATGTATGGCAGCCATTTTAATGTTGCTGAAGCTGGTCCGTGCTTCATCAGTCGCTCCGGCTATACCGGCGAGGACGGTTTCGAAATTTCTGTGCCGAACGCTACGGTCGAAAAATTCATGCGCGCGCTATTGGCGCAAGCAGAAGTAGCGCCGGTGGGACTCGGCGCACGCGATTCGTTGCGACTCGAGGCCGGATTTTGTCTATATGGACATGATCTTGACCCTGTGACGACACCGGTCGAGGCCAATCTTGTCTGGGCGATTGGTAAACGCCGCCGTAGGGAAGGCGGTTTTGTGGGGGCTGGAAATGTTCAAAAGCAGCTGGAACAAGGCGTTATACGTAAACGCGTTGGCATCAAGCCCGAAGGTCGCGCGCTGGCCCGTGAGCATACGGCCATTAACGATGAGCGAGGGCAGAGAATCGGCGATGTAACCAGCGGTGGATTTGGGCCCAGCGTTGACGGCCCTGTCTGCATGGGTTATGTCGAAACACGCTTTGCTGCACCCGGAACGCGCCTGTTTTTAAGTGTTCGAGGCAATTCATTACCGGCGGTCGTCACAACACTACCGTTTGTGCCGCACCGTTACTGGAAGGGATAATTTCATGGCCAATGTTCATTTCACCAAGGATCACGAATGGGCACGCCTTGACGGCGATGTGGCGGTTTGCGGCATTACCGAGTACGCGCAAAAGGCCCTGGGCGATGTTGTCTATGTTGAATTGCCGCCGGTCGGTAAAAAGGTGAAACAGGGTGAACCAACCGCGGTGGTTGAATCCGCCAAGGCGGCGAGCGAGGTGTATGCGCCGGTCGATGGCGAAGTGGTCGCCGTGAATGACGTGCTTTCCAGCGATCCCGGCAAGGTGAACGCGGCGGCGATGGGCGACGGATGGTTTTTCAAGCTTAAACCTTCCAATCCGGCCCAGCTTTCCGGTCTGATGGACGAAAGCGTCTATCAAAATCATATTAAAGAATTGTTGGCCGGCTGATGCGCTATCTTCCGCTAACAGACAAAGACCGCACCGCCATGCTGGCAAAAATTGGCGTCGCCAGCGTTAATGACCTTTTCGTCGATGTGCCAAAAGCGGCGCATCTGGATGGTCCTGTCAAAGGCCTGCCCCTTCATCAGCCGGAATATGAAGTTGAGCGCCATATGGCGTCGCTGGCTGCCAAAAACATCACGGCCGGTTCTGCACCTTTTTTCCTTGGTGCGGGTGCTTATCGTCATCATGTGCCAGCCAGCGTCGATCATCTGATTCAGCGCGGCGAGTTTATGACTTCCTACACGCCCTATCAGCCGGAAGTCAGTCAGGGAACGCTGCAATATCTGTTCGAGTTTCAGACGCAGGTGGCGCTGCTCACCGGCATGGAGGTTGCCAACGCGTCGATGTATGACGGTGCCTCGGCCTGCGGCGAAGCGGTAATGATGGCTAATCGTGTGACCAGGAAAAACCGCGCTGTTGTTTCGGGCAATCTGCATCCGCATTACCGTGATGTGATCGCGACGATGTCGCGCATGACCGATTTTGTCGCCGATCTGCAGGTGCCATCACCGGTGGCGATCGAAAATCTCACGGCGCTGATCGACGATCAAACTTCCTGCGTCGTCGTACAGAACCCCGATGTCTTTGGTAATCTGCATGATTATTCCGCGCTTGCTGCAAGCTGCCAGGCGAAAGGGGCTCTGTTGATTGTTGCCGTCACTGAAATCGTCTCGCTCGGCTTGATTACACCGCCTGGTGCGATGGGCGCTGACATCGTCGTGGCCGAAGGGCAGGGGATTGGAAATGGCCTCAATTTCGGCGGCCCCTATCTTGGCCTGTTTGCTTGCCGCGAAAAATACCTGCGTCAGATGCCCGGTCGTGTCTGTGGCCAGACGCTTGATGCTGATAACCGTCGCGGTTTTGTGTTGACGCTTTCGGCACGTGAACAACATATCCGCCGCGAAAAGGCGACCAGCAATATCTGCACCAATTCCGGTCTCTGCGCGTTGGCTTTCACCATCCATCTTAGCCTTCTGGGCGAGGCTGGTCTTACGCGTCTGGCCGAAACCAATCATGCCAAAACCTGCCAGTTGGCCGATAAACTAGCAGCTCTGCCAGGATGCAAGGTTTTGAACAGTAGCTTCTTTAATGAATTTACGCTTGAGCTCCCCAAGCCCGCTGAAACTGTGGTCGAGCAGCTTGCCAAAAAACCGATCCTTGCTGGCGTGCCGCTGAGCCGGTTTTATCCCGGCGACAAGGCGTTGGCGAACTTGCTTCTGATCACAGCGACTGAACTCACGACCGATGCGGATATGGATGCCCTTGCTTCTGCGCTCAAGGAGGCGTGCCAATGATTGATATGGAACAGCCCTTGATCTTCGAACAAGACGCGCCCGGTCGCTGTGGCGTCGATCTACCTTCGGTGCCTGCACATAAATCCCGTCTCGGCAATAGGAAGCGCAAGGGCGGTGTGGGCTTGCCGGGACTGTCGGAGCCGCAAGTCGTGCGCCATTATACGCGCCTCAGCCAGAAAAATTACGGCATCGACAGTGTCTTTTATCCGCTTGGCTCCTGCACGATGAAACACAACCCGCGCCTCAACGAAAAATGTGCACGACTGTTCGGCGACCTTCATCCGATGCAGCCGCAATCCACTGTGCAGGGCGCTCTGGAAGTCATTGATCAACTCGCTGGGTGGCTCAAGACCCTCACCGGCATGCCTTCTGTGGCGATGTCGCCTGCGGCTGGCGCACATGGTGAATTCTGTGGCCTTGCCGTCATTAAGGCGGCGCTCGAGGTGCGGGGCGAAAAACGCACCAAGGTCATCGTACCGGAATCGGCGCATGGCACCAATCCGGCCACAGCCGCTGCGCTTGGCTTTACCATTGAAGCCGTTCCTGCCGATGCAACGGGTCGTGTTGATCATGCCGCCCTTAAGGCCAAACTCGGGCCAGATGTCGCGGCGATCATGCTCACCAATCCCAACACCTGCGGTTTGTTTGAGCGTGATATCCGTACCATCGCCGATGAAGTGCACAAGGCCGGCGCCTATTTCTATTGCGACGGCGCGAATTTCAACGCCATCGTCGGCCGTGTGCGTCCAGCAGATCTCGGCATCGATGTGATGCACATCAATCTGCACAAAACATTCTCCACCCCGCATGGAGGTGGTGGCCCGGGCGCGGGTCCGGTCATGCTGGCGGAATCATTGGCGCCCTTTGCGCCGGTTCCGTATGTCGTGCACGACGCCAAGGGCTTTCGTTTGGTCGAACATGCAAAAGATGCCGGAAGCAATAAGCCTTTCGGCCGCATGAAGGGTTTTCATGGCCAGATGGGCATGTTCACCCGCGCGCTGACTTATATCCTCAGTCACGGCGCGGACGGGTTATGGCAGGTGGCGAGCGATGCTGTGCTCAACGCCAATTACGTTCTCGCCAGCCTCAAAGATGTCATGAGTGCATCTTACGATGGCCCCTGTATGCACGAAGCTTTGTTTGATGACCGTTTTCTGAAAGACACCGAAATCACGACGCTCGACATCGCCAAGGCGTTGATTGACCGCGGCTTCCATCCGATGACGATGTATTTCCCGCTGGTAGTGCATGGCGCGTTTTTGATTGAACCGACCGAGACCGAAAGCAAGCAAACACTTGATGCTTTCATCGCCGCGATGCGCGACCTCGCGCAAAAAGCCAAAGCCGGCAGTGTCGAGATGTTCAAGCAAGCGCCGCGCTTTACCCCGCGTCGCCGCCTTGATGAAACGCTTGCCGCGCGAAGCCCCATTTTGCGTTGGAAGCTGGAAGAGGCGCTGGACGTTTCCGGAAAAAACGCGGCGTAAGAGGGGCGTGAGGTCTTAAGCGGTTGCGCCCATTTTCAACAAAGGACTTGCCGCGGGGCCTTTATGATTTGATGCCATCACGGTTGGTTGATGCTGCTCGCGCATTTGCGCCATGACGCCGATGCAATCCCCGATTTGGCAATGGTTGACATCGTCCTTGACAAACTCCAGCCCATTCTTACGGCCATGGGTGTGGAAGGCGGCATAGAACCTTTCGGGATGATTGCCCGTGTATTGTAAGTCGGTGCCAAGACCCCATTCATGCGGACTATGACCAGGCAACGCAACGGGGTGATCTGACCCTCTGCTGTGGTAATAGTGGTACAGATGTGCCTGCTCCTCATGTGTGCGGCGCCCGCTGAGGACATAATATTGTCCCCCATAGCCTGCGGTGTCGAGATCAAGGCATGTCTGTGCCAGCATTCGGCCAAACTTAGGATGCATATCCTTCAAATTGATAACTTTGCCTGTTTCATCCATGGGCTGGCCGGTGGCATTGAGCCGTGCATGCGCGCAGAGGATTTCCTGCCAATTATTCAATTCCGGCATCGGCATGACAGAAAGCTTGGTGCGGTATGATGAATGGCTATGCGCCTGTCTGGATGGCAGGGATGGCGGCGGTGTGCCGGCTGCGGCTTTGACCGTCGCATGTGCAGCGTGTTCGTTTTTCAGAAAACTATAAGTGTGTCCCTTGGGTTGAGCCGGTAAGGGTGCGGTATTCGGACGATCGGTTCCGACAGCAAAAGCGGCCGCGTTGAAACCCGTCTGGCTTTGGGGGGCTGTGCCAGCATCAACTTCTTCGTTTTCCAGGTCTTCAATATCCGCCATGGATTATCTCATGCCTTTACAATTAACCTGCGTTTTCATGCGCCAAAGCGGCATGCGGTTTTAGCGTATGCCGCTCGGGGTCATTTTGCGCGACCTCTATATGAGAATGGGGCGTGCCGTGTAACGCTAGCGCAGGGTTGTCTCTGTTAGACATGCGACGTGCAACGCGAGCGGCCGATGCAATTTCAATCGGTGTCGGGGGTTCACCTATACCCATTTTGCTTTTGACCCATTTTATGTAATTTTGCGTTTCTAATGGCGCATTGTCCAAGCCTTTGGTGTCGACGTTTCCTGTGCCCCAGTTATAGGCCGCTGCAATTTTTGCAACGTCGCCGTGGTATTTTTTATTAAGGCTGGACAACATCCGGGCGGCGCCATCGGCAGATTGATGAGGGTCTTTTGGGTCAACTCCATACTGGTGAGCCGTCGCGGGCATGAACTGAAAGGCTCCACAAGCGCCCCTGGCTGAAAGCCGTTGGCCGTTAACGATCTGTGGGTCACCTCGGCATTCCGTGTCCATGACGGCCAGCATAAGCCCTGCCGGCAGCTCGTATTTTTGCTCCAATTTGTGCAGCTCCAACTGATCGGCAAGCGCTGCGGATCGTTCATGAACCAGTTTGTGACCAGGTGAAGGCGGCGGCGGCGCATTGGACGCAACCATTTGCTGGCTTGGGGCAAAATGATAGCCTGGACCCACATTAAGGCCGGTGCCTTGCGTGACGTCGCGCGCCCAGGCTGCGTATTGATCTTGGCTGTTGGGATGAATGCCATCATTACTCATGCAAGTCGCCAGTTTATTTATAACTTTAATGCCATGGGCGGCGGCAACCTCTGTGTGCACTCTGGCCATGGCCTCAACCTGGGCTCTCATCTCCGGTTTAACTTGTTTGGAATGTTCATTGCTGGTTGCAGACGGCGCGACCCATACAATTTCAACACCATGTTCTTTCAGGAATTGCGCCTGGCTTGCCATAAGCTCCAGATTTTTCCTATAGGCCGTGGAGTTGGCTGAACCTGCATCATTCCAGCCGGTGTGAAGGAAAAGTTTATCTCCGGCGTGGTAATGGCTCATAACGTAATCAAGCTGCTCTCTGGCACCGGTAAGGCCAGATTGCGTCGTGATATGCGATTTCTCGACGGCCAGATTGACAACATTGCCGGCCAGGCAATTTCCTGCACCCATCGCGATGGAATCGCCAACAACATATGTGGCCGAATTTCCTATCTGCAAATTACTATAATCATGCCCATGCGGGCGGGCGGCCGCTAGCGTGGGCAGCGTCGCCGCCGGCGCTGGCGGATGCGCGGCAATATCGTGGCGGTATTGGTCGAGCTCTGCTCTGGCTCGGTAAAGAGGTGCCAAGGCAACTTCCGCGTTCTCTTTTTTCTGAACCGAATCATGACTGAAGATACGCATCCAGTCTGGAAGGTATTTGTTGTCATTGGCATTTCTTATTTTTTCCTGCGCCGCAATATTTTGATCAATGATACCCTGAAACTCATTCAAAACTTTTGGATCGCTTACATTCAGTGCATGGCCCTTATTGTCAGTGAGGGTGTTATCCGTGAGATGTAAATTTGTGGCAAAGCCGCTGTGAAAGACATCTAACTGTCCATTATTCTGCATTTGCGGCAATGTACTAATCAAAGTAGATGTGAGGCCATCATAACGACCTATACGCGTTTCCTGAGAGGGGACACCCGCAATTTCTCTTCTTCTTGCTTTGGATTGCTCATTCAATTGTGTACGAAGTTCCTTGTCGGCTTTATACGCCACATAGGCAAAGGGTGCTGATACAGCAGTGCCAATAGCCACGCCGATAGCGACCGGCACAGCCACAGCCGTACCCGCGACCACTTCACCTGTAACGGCGGCGGTTTCGCCCGCACCCGCGACCGCTTCACCTGTAACGACGGCGGTTTCGCCCGCACCCGCGACTGTGCCTTCCAAAGCCGTTTCACCCGCGCCTTCGGCAGCCTTTTCTGCAGCGCCCCAGCCAAATCTTCGCAGTAAATTTTTGCCGGCTTCCCAACCGGTTTTTTCGACGCCCCATTCGACGGCTTTCCGGAAGAGGCTTTTTTCAACCTGCTGTTCGATACCCTTCTCTAGGGCTGTCTCGACTTCCTTGCGAAAAAGCCTTTTGGCACCTTGTCTTAAAGCCTCTTGCTCAAGCCAGTTCAGGCCCGATGATCCGCCACCTCCCCCATGAGCGCTACCAAGACCGCTTTCGATGGCCATTGCATAATGAGGGACTGCGTCAACTTCAGGACCAGGTGCCTGGTCATCATCGGGACCATCATCATCATTGCTGAAACCGGCCTGTTGCGCAGCCTGGGCCACTTCTCTGGCGGCCTGTGTTTCTAGTTCCTCGTCTAAAGTCGGCGCCATAATTTCGTCCTCTTCATTTTTACTAAAATATGGTCATATCCTATCAAGAAAAGGGTTAAGACTGGTTAAAATCCTGACCAATATAATATCCTGTAATTGTGGTTTTGCCGATATAAAATTGCCTTCTATACCGATGAAACTATTTGGTTTTTTACTTTCATCACTCTCTTGACGGAAGGCCGAATTTGGGCATTTTAAGGCTTTCGAGGATACGAATGACCGATCGCGCCGCCGCTGTTCCTTCCGAAACATTTTCTTCTGCTGGTCTTCCGCCGCTCTATCTTGGCTCTGAAGAGCACAAACGTGCTTTTTGCCATGTGCTGACTGGCTTTTTCGACCCCTACAGGCCCTCGATTCTTGCCTGGCCGAAATTATCTGCCGAAGCTGAAAAGCGGTTGACGGATCTGCCCTTCTGGGATGTTGCCGTGCAGACCGAGGGGTATGCTGCGGCACGGATGCAAGCGATGGCGGATACCCTTGCTGATCCGGTTATCAAGGAAGCGGTTGCGCTGAACGCTTTCGAGGAAGGACGCCACAAACTTGTCATCCGCAACATGCTGCGTTTTTACAATATTCCGCTTGCCCCTGAGCAAGCTTACGGTGAAAAAGGTGATGCTGAATGGAAGTTCATCTGCACAGGCTATGGCGAATGTTTCGATAGTTTTTTTGCCTTCGGTCTTTTCAAGATGGCAAAGGATTCCGGCTATTTTCCACCTGAGCTCGTCGAGGTGTTCGAGCCGGTAGTGCAGGAAGAGGCGCGGCATATTTTGTTCTTCGTCAACTGGGTCGCTTGGACATCCGCCAACAAATCATGGCCGGAGCGTTTGTGGTTTCGTGCGCGCTGCCTGGCGGCGCTTATGCTGGCAGGAATTGACCGTTTGTCCTTGGCCCGTGCGGCTGACGGAGGCCAAGGCGGCGATAATTTTGTTATCGCCGGTGGAGAAGCTCTGGCCGTTGCCCTCACGCCGCGACGTCTCATCGAAATTGCTTTAGCGGAAGACAAGCGCCGCATGGATCATTATGATCCACGTTTGCTGCGCCCGCAGATCATGCCGTTTCTCGGAAGGCTCGCTTTAAAATTCTTACCAAAAGGATAGAGTATGCATATTGGTGTGCCGAAGGAAATCAAGGTTCATGAATACCGTGTCGGGCTGACGCCGATCTCTGTGCGAGAGCTTGTTGCGCACGGTCATCAGGTAACGATCGAAACCGGCGCGGGTCTTGGCATCGGCATGGGAGATGAAGATTATAAAGCCGCTGGGGCGAGCATCGCGCCGAATGCCGCGGCGGCATTCGCCAAGGCTGATATGATTGTGAAGGTCAAGGAGCCTCAGCCGGTGGAATACGCGCTGCTGCGCCCAGGGCAGATCCTGTTCACCTATCTGCATTTGGCGCCGGATCCTGCGCAGGCCGCCGCGCTGATGAAATCGGGCTGCGTCGCGATTGCCTATGAGACTGTGACCGATCTGCAAGGCCACCTACCGCTTCTCAAACCGATGTCTGAAGTGGCCGGGCGCATGTCCGTGCATGCCGGTGCCCATTATCTCGAAAAAATCCATGGCGGCAGCGGCACCCTATTGAGCGGCGTACCGGGTGTGGCGGCGGGCAAGATCGTCATTCTGGGCGGCGGTGTCGTTGGCTCCAACGCCGCAGTGGTCGCTATCGGCATAGGTGCTGAGGTTGTGATCATCGATAAATCGCTGCCGCGTCTTGCCGTGCTGGATCAACAGTTCGCTGGTCGTGTGCGCACGATTTACGCCACGGCAGGACTTATTGAGGAACATGTTCTTAATGCCGATCTCGTCATCGGCGCGGTGCTTACCCCCGGTGGCGCTGCACCAAAACTGGTTACGAAAGCCATGGTTGCGCGCATGAAAAAAGGCTCGGTCATTGTCGATGTCGCTATCGATCAGGGTGGCTGCGTAGAGACAGCTCATCCAACGACGCACACAGATCCAATCTACATCGTCGACGATATTGTGCATTATTGCGTCGCCAATATGCCGGGTGCTGTCGCGCGCACGTCCACGTTCGCCCTCAATAATGCTACACTTCCCTATGCCGTGGCGCTGGCGGACAAGGGTTGGAAAAAAGCGCTTGCTGATGACGCGGGTTTCCGTGCCGGGCTGAACGTGGTGGAAGGCCGGATTACGCATGCTCTTGTGGCCGAAGCCCTGGGCCAATCCTTCCTGTCGCCGGACAATGTACTGGGACGTGCGGCGTGAAAGCATCGGGAAACCCGGCCGCCATCATGCCGGTGATGGGCAAGGTCCATGCCTTTAAAACCTGAATCCCGGGTTAATTTTTGCCAAAAGATCCTGATTACATGGGTTTTTCCGGCCCCGGTTCATTACCAATTTTTCATAAACACCCCGCTAGGCTATACTTTCTGCGTTTCCTGATAGGCCGCCGGCTGGACCTCTGCGGCTATCGCCTTTTGGTTGCGCCAACACGAGGGCTGTAAACCGCTATGATAGAAGTGCTCGATGAGATTTTTGCCGGGATCCTGATGGGCACGCGCCAGCCCATGGAATCCTATGTGCAGCTTGAGACGGCCGATGACGATGTGACCCTCGTTGCGAGCGACGGCTCGTTGGTCAGCTATGTCAAGATTGCGGGCGCGCGCCGGATTATCGGCGATGAGGAGTACCAGTGGATTATCGAACAGTCGACCCTCAAGCTGGGCGCGCGCTTCGACCGCCAAGGGTACGCTATGCAATTTTATTTCTTTCGCGATCCAGCGGCCATCGTCAATGATTTGGAAAAATTTATGCGCAATAACCGCATGGCGGCGCGGGCGCTTGAACTTGATCTCGGCGATTTGCTCGACGAGCGTAAGCGCAATCTCGCCCGCTATATGGCCCATGAGGATATATATATTGCTCTTTGGACGCGGCCGTCGGCGGTGCCCAAAAAAGAATACCAGGACTCCATCAAGGAACGTGGCAAAAAAAAATGGGTCACGGCGAAGCACGCACAGTACCCCATGCAGGCACTCAACGCCTTGCGCACACGGCATAAAGCCTATGTCATGTCGATCATCGCAGCGCTCGAGGAACTTTCCATCAAAGTCGAGCGGATGAAAACGCATGAGGCTCTATCAGCAATCCGCGCCAGCATCTATCCCCAAATCGGCCACGAGGATTGGCGTGCCAATCTGCCCGGGGATCCGCTCATGCCGCGCGTGCCGGGTCATGGTAAAAAAGACGCTTCGGATCTTCTGTGGCCACCTTTACGCCAGCAGTTATGCACGGGGGATGCCACTGTGGTTTCGCCCACCATCGTGCGCATCGGTAATCTGCTCTGGGGCAGCGTGGATATGACGCTGGCGCCGGCGGAACCGGCGCCTTTCACACAATTGCTTAATCGCCTGATCGACAATGAACTACCTTTCCGGATTTCTTTTCTTGTCGAAAGTGCTGGTGCACAATCTGTCGGTTTCCTTGCGCTTGCCGCGGGTGTGCTCGGAGTTACCAACGCCGTCAACAAGCAAATTCGCGATTCGCTTAAGGTTCTTCAGCAAATCGCACAAAGCGAACCTGTTGTACGTCTGCGTATTTCGCTCGCCACCTACGCGCCGTCGAATGATCGCAAGCTGATAGAAAATCGTCTCAGCGTTCTGACACAGGCGATCGAGTCCTGGGGGTATTGCCAAGCATCATCTGCTGGCGGCGATCCGCTGGAGACGGTTTTGTCGTCAGCCTTCGGTATCGCCTGCGCCTCCACGGCGCCGGCGGCGATTGCCCCTTTTCGCGAAGTCGTCAAACTTTTTCCCTGGCAACGTGGCTCGTCACCGTTTCTCAATGGTCCGATCGCTTTTCGTACACCAGATGGACGGCTCTGGCCGTATCAGACCGGCAGCACATTGACGACTGCCTGGTTTGATTTGATTTTCGCGCAGCCTGGTTCCGGTAAATCCGTGTTGATGAATGCGCTCAATCTGGGGACGATTTTGTCGTCGGGCACAACCAAACTGCCTTACGTCGCCGTACTCGATATTGGCCCATCTTCGGCGGGGATGATCTCGCTCATTCGGGACGCGCTGCCGCTTGAGCGGCGCCACGAAGCCGCGCACTTCAAACTGCGCATGACGCCGGATTACGCTATCAATCCGTTCGATACACAATTGGGGTGCCGCTACCCCCTGGTGGAAGAGCGCGCCTATCTGACGGAGCTTATTACGCTGTTGTGTACACCACCCGGCAGCCAGCCTTACGACGGCATGGCCCAACTGGCCGGCCTTTGCGTCGATGAGATGTATCGCTGGCGCGACGACAGCGGCGCTAATACCGAAGCGCGCCCCTATCTTGTTCGTGTTGAGCACGAAGTCGACGAGGCACTGGCGAAATTCGATATCAATTTGCCGGCTGACCCCTATTGGTGGGATGCCGTTGATGCGCTGTTCGACAAAGGCGCTTATCACGAAGCGATGCTGGCTCAGCGCCATGCCGTGCCGACGCTGGTCGATGCCGTTACAGCTGCGCGTCGCCCGCAGATTCGCGCGCTTCTGGAAGAGGCGCAGGTGACGTCATCTTCCGAATCCGTTATCCATGCTTTTGAGCGCATGATCGCCTCGGCGGTCCGCGAATTTCCGATCCTGGCTTCGGTGACGCGTTTCGATATTTCTGCGCGTGTGGCGGCTATCGATTTGCAGGACGTCGCCCCCCAGGGCGATGAAATGGCCTCCCGGCAAACAGCAATTATGTATATGTTAGCGCGCCATGCGCTGATCCGTGCCTGGTGGCTTGGGCCGGATATGCTGCGGTCGGTGCCAGAAAAATACCGTGCCTATCACGAATTGCGTATTCGCGACGTGCGCGAAACGCCCAAGCGTATCTGCTTCGACGAATTTCACCGTACCAGTCGAACCAATGCTGTGCGTGCACAGGTCGTGCGTGATGTCCGCGAAGGCCGCAAATGGGGCGTTCAGATCGTGCTGGCTTCCCAGCTGCTGGATGATTTTACCAAAGACATGGTCGATTTGGCGACCGGCATATGGGTTTGTGGTACCGCCGTTTCCGACCGCGCTGTGACTGAAACCGCCGAACGTTTTGGTCTGTCCGACACGGCACGTTGGGTCATGCGCTATCGTCTGACGGGACCGCGCGCCAGTGGTGCTCCTGTTTTGCTGTTGCTGCTCACGACGGAAGGGCTTTATGAACAGCATCTTGTTAATACACTCGGCCCGATCGAGCTTTGGGCCTTGTCGACATCGGTTGAAGATGTGACTCTGCGTACCGGCCTTTATACAGCACTTGGTGCACAGCAGGCGCGGCGCGCTTTGGCACAGTTCTTTCCCGGCGGGTCAGCGCGTCATGAGATCAAGCGCCGTGTTATATTGCGGGTGGAAAAGGGTGACGTTTCTTCTGGGGCCACTAGCGTGGTCATCGATGAATTGATACAGGAGCTTATTACCTATGCGCGAGACAAACAGGGCGATTTCGATAGGGGATGAGGAACGATCATGAGTGGATCTAGCCAACAAGGCGAACCCGGAGTCATTCTCGTTTTCATCGCCGTTATCCTTTTCCTGTTCAGCTGGTTCATTTGGCATCAATTCAAGCACCCTATCCTTGAGTTCTTTCGCTGGGCGCGCCTGGCCGAATTCTGGATCATCCATCTTATCACGGGAAAAGACGCCGCCTGCATCGATTGGCTACGTCACGTCCGTTTTGGTGATACAACACCTCCCGCCATCGTGGTTAGCGCGGCGCAAGAATGTTTTGGTAATGCCTATCTGGCGCATTTGCCTGCGGACATGTCTTTCGACCATTACCGCCTTTCTGCCGCCGGCATGGCGGATATTGAGCGTCTGATTACAGGTTATGATCGATGGGTATTGACGGCTGCTTGTATTGGTGTCGGCGGCTACGTCATGTTCCTGTCGCCGCGCCACAAGTTCAAAACCCGACATACATTGGAAAGTTTCATCAAGGTTCAGGCCAAGATGTGGCCGGTGATTTGGCCCATCGTCAATTTTAATCCCAATAAATTCAGCGCGCGCCGTCCAGGCGATAAAATACCTGACAAAATCCCGCCATTTGCCGAAGCTTTTTCGCCCGAGGAATGGATTGCATGGCATCGCATTCCGGTCGTCAATAATATTCCTGACCGTGAAGCTGTACGCCGCGCTTTCTTGCTTCAATTGGGACCGCGCTGGCACGGCATTGAGGGAATGCCGGTTCATGTTCAGGCGTTGTTTGCCGCCTATGCACTTAAAGGCGTGCAACGCCGTGAAGACAGTGATCATTTGCTGGGCGAATTATCGCTCTGCTGGTCGGTCGAACACGGCCTGAAAATTTCCTCACAACTTATGGGCAAGATAAAGCAGCTCATTAAGGATCCCGAAGTCGGTGGCAAAGCCGCGGAAATTGCTTCCCAGCATGCTTACCGGACAACAGCCATGATCGGTATCCTGAAGTGGGCACGTTTTCAGGGTGGCGTTCTGGCGCCGGCACAATTCTTGTGGCTGCGTGCTGTCGATCGCGGCCTCTGGTATCCGCTGAATAATCTTGGCCGCCGGTCTTTCCATACCGAAGGTGCTGGAGCGATGGCACATTTCATGGCCGAACAGATTGCCAAACGCCCGCTTCCCGTACCGCGTATTGACACAGCGATCATAACGCTTAATCAGTATATGGCGCAGCCGACGGCGCTTCCCATTCCTATCCGCGAAGGCGATTCGGCTGGCTCCACAACACTGCCCGTCAAAAAAAGGAAATAGCGCATGTCTTCTCGATCCGGAAAATCTGTAAAAGCCAAAAAAATTGCCGGCGCCCTGATTGCAGCTTTTCCGAATGCGGTCCCGCCACTTGTCTGGAAATTCGATCTTGAGAAAAATCACAGTTTTACCCTGACATTGCAGGGCGAAGAGGGGGATTGGGAATTGGGCGTAACCTCGCCGCGCGGCGAGTTTTATTCGGTGACGCGCTTTCTTTCCCGTGATGAGGCCCAGGAAGCCTTTGATCGGGCGCAAGGCGCGCTTTTAAAAAGAGAACATAAATTCTGGAACATAGTGGGGCCAATCACCACCGTGCTTCTCGTTCTTTTTTTGGGGATGTCATGGATAAGTTATGCGCGTCATGAAGCTGCATTGAAATCCATGTCTTCCTTGGCGCCTTCTGGGCATATTGTTCCGTCCACACCCATGTCCGCACTTCCTTCACCACTATCACCCCTTTCTGCGCCCGCGCCAATGCCGGTGGGTCCAGCAGACCAGGTGCAACAAGGCGTTCCTTTGCCCGCAGATCAGGTGCTGACGCCACCACCGTGACACCTGTCGGGTATTTGTGAACTATCGCCACATTTTTCATGCCGGCAATATCTGCGACGTCGTCAAGCACGCCATCCTGATTTTACTGATCGAACATCTCCGCGCCAAACCAGCACCATTTTGTGTGCTCGACACCCATGCCGGGATGGGTCTTTACGATCTGCAAGATCCGCGTGCGCAAAAAACCGATGAGGCACAAAGCGGTATCCTACGCTTCTTACAAGCGCCACTTTACTCCGAACTCACCACGTATTACGAGACCTTGCAAAGATTTAATCCCGGTTGGCAGGTGGTGCAGGAAAAAACAGCGGATCATTTTCGTTTCTATCCCGGCTCACCCTTGGTGGCGGCGCATCTGCTGCGGTCGCAGGATCGTCTGATTGCTTGTGAACTGCATCCTGAGGATGCGCAAACGCTCAAGCGTCAGGCGCGGGCCTTTCCGTTCATGCACATTCATCATCGCGACGGTTATGAGGCCTTACGCGCTTTTCTGCCGCCGTCAGAGAAACGTGGCCTCGTCGTGATCGATCCACCCTATGAATCACCGGAAGAATTCGCGCGTCTGGCGCAGGAAAGCGCCGCGGCCTGCGCCCGCTGGCCGCAGGGCATTTTCATGATCTGGTACCCGGTGAAAGAGCGCCCATCGATTTGGCGCTTTCATGAGATGATGGTGGCCAGCGGCATTCCACGCCAGCTTTGCGCCGAATTTATCTATGAAGAAGAAACACGCCACGACAGGCTGAACGGCTGCGGTCTTCTGCTCATCAATCCACCCTGGCAATTTGATGAAAAACTGCGTCTCCTTCTTCCGGCCTTGCATGAGATGATGCAAACCCCGGCGCGTCAGGTTCATGTGCATTGGATTGTGGAAGAGAAAAAAGACATCCGGGCCTATTAGGCGGCGACTTTTATACGTGCATTTGCCGGCTGCGATACGTCGTTATACAATTTGATTATTCCCTCGAACCATTTATTCTGTGGGAAATTCTCAGCAACAAAATTACGCGCTGCAGCGGCCAGATCGAGGCGTTGTTCCGTGGTCAGATGTGTTGCTTGACACAAGGCCATGCCAAGGGCTTTGGCATCACCCGGTTGGGTGACCCAAGCTGTACCTCCGCTTTGCACCATTTCGCGATTGGCGCCGATGTCTGAAACGATCACTGGTCTTCCCATGGCTTGTGCCCCAAGCAAGGCACGATTTTGTCCGCGTGGTTTCACATTGGGCGCAATAACGATATTGGCCAGCCAGAAAGCGGTTGGCCAATCCGCACAGGATTCGGGCATGACAACTTTGCCGTTTAGGCCATACTGATGGATCTGGTTTTCCAAGGTTGCGCGCATGCCGGGTGCATGCCGGTCGCTGCCGATCAGGACGGCAAAAATATTTTCATTTTTAACCGAAGCAAGGGCTTCCAGAAAAATATCATGTCCCAGACCGGGCTCCAAAGGCATGGGCATCAACACAACCGTCGTCGGTTCCGGCAGCCGCCAGCTGCGGCTAAGCCCCTGCAGGCGCTCCGGGCTGATGGAATCGGCCTTGTGCCATTGCAGATCTACCCCCGGCGCGATGTGGCGGATCCGCTTGGAGGGCAGACCGAACTTGTCTTCAAGCTCGTCCTGAATGTAATGGGATGGTACGCGGGCCAGACAGGGAATATCCTTCAGCCGGGATATCAATTGCCGAATACGCGGCTGATCCGGCAGCGGCTGGGTTAGGTCGGCGACCAGTGGCAGGCGATGCAGGCGGCTGAGGCTGTGGGCGAGAGGAAGGATCTCGGTGCTATGCGAATGCAGCAAAGTCGGTCGTTCACGTTGGATAAGGGATGTCAGGCGTACACGATTGCGCCAGTCGATAAAAAGCCCCTGATCGTCCAGGGGAATACGCCGATGCCGGACGGCGGCACGCTCGGCTTCGGTCACGAGAGGACCGCCGGCCGAGGCGATAAATGCCCGTTCGCCCGCGCGTTGCGTCAGAATCGCCAGATCGACGACTTCGCGTGCCGGATCGGTCATTTCCATGTCGGGGCAAAGATGCAAAACGACATGCCGCGCGAACTTGGGGGCGCGCGATTTGAGCCCGGCCCGGTTCCTGCTAGATTGTGCAAAAGGTGATAGGCTCATGACTCTAACGACTCCCGATTTCCTGACCTTACCGGATAGGCGCCTTGCCTATCAACTCCAACGTGGAAGCCCCGGTTGGCCAGGTGTAATCTTTCTGTCAGGCTATGCCTCTGATATGGCTGGCACTAAGGCCCAGTTCCTTGCCGAATGTTGCGCTGAGGCGAATCTGTCCTATCTGCGCTTTGATTATCGAGGCCATGGCCGGTCCAGCGGCGATTTCAAGGACGGCACCATCGGGGCCTGGTTGGACGACACCTTGACCGTTTTCGATCAGTTGACTGAAGGGCCACAGATCATCATCGGCTCATCCATGGGCGGGTGGATTGCCCTCCTGTTGGCCCTCAAGCGGCCGGAGCGTGCGAAAGCATTGATTGGCATTGCCGCTGGGCCGGATTTCACCGAAGAGCTTCTTGTGCCTGGAATGACCACAGAGCAACAGAAGCAACTCGAGACCGAAGGCTTCACCACCTTTCATGCCCCGCCACCAGCCGAGCCTTTGCTGGTGACCAAGAAACTGATCGAGGAAGCGCGCAATCATCTGCTGTTGCGCCATACACTTTCCGTCACTTGCCCCATTCGGCTGCTGCAAGGCATGCAGGACGACGATGTTCCGTGGCAGCATGTGCTGCATATCGCGCGCGTTGTGCCGCATGGGGATGTACGCGTCACGCTGGTCAAGGATGGAGGTCATCGCCTCAGCCGTCCGCAAGACTTGCAAACACTGTGGCAGATGATAAAGGAGTTTATCTAATGCTTATCGCCGTTCTCATCTCCGGTCGTGGCAGCAATCTTCAGGCGCTGATCGACGCCGCGCAGAAACCTGGCTTTCCGGCGAAGATTGCCTGTGTCCTTTCGAATAATCCCGATGCTGGTGGCCTCGAACGTGCCCATAAGGCCGGCATATATACGCATGTCGTCAATCATCGTGATTACAAAAATCGCGAAGCGTTTGAACAGGCGCTTGATGCTGCACTGAACGAGCAGAAGGTTCAACTGATTTGCCTTGCTGGCTTTATGCGCTTGCTGACGCCGTGGTTCGTCGAGCGTTGGCGTGATCGCCTCATCAATATTCATCCATCACTGCTGCCGGCTTTCCCCGGCGTTGATGTGCATAAACAGGCGCTGGATTACGGCGTCAAATTTTCCGGTTGTACGGTGCATTTCGTGCGCGCCGAAATGGATCGCGGTCCAATTGTACTTCAGGCCGCCGTGCCGGTGCATCAGGATGATACGGAAGACACCCTTGCTGCACGTGTGCTGGAAGCCGAGCACGTCATCTACGCCGAAGCTGTCCGCCTGATCGCCGAAGGTCGCGTCAATGTGCATGACGAGAAAGTGTTTATTGCGGGTGCAGCGGTGCCAGGTGGAATGACGATTAATCCGATAGTAAAAGCGCAAGATAAATAAGGCTTGTAAAACAAAAGAGCGAAATTATCATGGACTAATGGAGAGCTTCATGGCCCAACACACCGATCACGCACCCCCGCCACAAGTACCCGCCGATATACTCACCACGCATCGCCGCGGTTGGCATGAATTCACACGCTTCATGCTCTGGAACGCCATCGGCATTGCCACGGTATTGTTCGTGTTGTTGCTGGTGTTCAGGGTTTTCTAAAGCCTAACCCACAATCTCTTCATCCTTGAAGAAATACGCGATTTCAGTTTTTGCGTTCTCAAGACTGTCGGAGCCGTGCACCGAATTTGCCTCGATGCTCTCAGCGAATTCCTTGCGGATGGTTCCCGGCGCGGCGTTGGCTGGGTTTGTGGCGCCCATGATTTCGCGGTTCTTGGTCACGGCATCGGGGCCTTCCAGCACTTGCACCACCACGGGACCTGAAACCATGAAGCCGCACAGATCATTGAAAAAGGGCCGTTCTTTGTGGATGGCGTAAAAGCCTTCGGCCTGCGCACGCGACAAGCGCACGCGCTTTTGAGCGATAATGCGGAGACCGGCCTCCTCAAATTTGGCGTTGATCTTGCCGGTGAGGTTGCGGCGCGTGGCGTCAGGCTTGATGATCGAAAGTGTGCGCTCGGCGGCCATGACTAAGGTTCCTGTCTGTCAAATCATAAACGGAATTGGCGCGGTTATAGCGGGCCCTTTCAGGTGGCGCAAGGGGTCGCGATAGGCTAACCGAAAGTCTAAATTTTTTTTGCTGGATATGGCGTTTTCTTTCGATTTAGAAAGTATACTCATACTCCAACTTCCAGCGCAGGGCGCCGTCAGGTGATGCAGGTGTTGCGCCGAAGAGATAAGCGACCTCATATTTCAGCGCTTGGCCATTGAAGGTATAGATCTTGCCGAAGAAGCCAGGCCCGGTCTGGAATTGCTGATCCTGAAAGCGGCTTTTGCCGCTGGTGTCACTATACAATTCAAAACCCGGTTCCAGCCATGGCTTGTAGCGGTATTTCAATTGATTATCGAAATTAAAACCCAGGGGCGTGTTAGAGGGGCCGTAATCCTTGTGCGCGAGAATGTTGAATGTTTCGGTGAACATTGGGAATGTATGCGCGCCAAGAAAACCGAAGATAAGACCGTTCGGGCTATTTCCGTCCCGGGCAAAATCGGTTTCAAAAAACAGGCCAGGGTCGATCCAGTATTCACCAGGGTCGGCCAGTTCAAATGTGTTTTCGATGTTGAAGGATGAAAAACGTGTGTCCTGGCTGTTGCTGTTGGGGTTGCGTTCCCATTCGCCCTCCAGTTCAACGCGATACCATGGCGTCGGACTGTAACCGAGTTCACCTACAAAATTTTTCTGGTTGCCGCTGCTCCGGTCACGGGTCATATAGCCTTGTTGCTCGACTTCCCATTCGCCTTTGGTGACATAGGGAGATAACACTTCGGCAGCTTTGGCATAATGTGTGAAGCCAAAACCTCCGCCGAACAGAACGGCAAGAGTCATGAGAGCGTGAAGCGTTTGGCGCTTGGCGCGCTGCATTAGGCCCATGACCGTCGTAACCGTCAGACTGTAAAAGAGGACCTCGATGCCGCTCGGTCGTGCGATATAGCCGATGAGTGCCGCCAGAAGTTGGCCAAGGGGACTGTCATCCTTAAGGAAGGAGCTCGTATCCCAGATGTGACCGCCGAGCGAAGGGACGAGGTCGGCCTGCGCCAAGAAATTCGCACCATGCGCGGCCATGCCTGCAGCGATCAGTACCAAAATACCATTGGTCAGTGTGAAGACTTGCGCAACAGGCAGTGCGACGAAACCCAAATACATCAAGCCGCCCGTCAGCACGCCCGCCACAAGCCCAAGCGTGCCCCCGCCCAGCATCGCAAAAGTCGAACCAGTCGACCATAGGCCCTGCAGCATCAGAACCACTTCTGAACCTTCGCGCAGCACGGCCAGACCGACGACGACGGCGAGGATCGACATATGCCGTTCGCCCTCGACCACGCTTTTTGCCGTCGCGCGCATCGCCTCGGCCATCTTACGGCCATGGCTGTTCATCCATACGACATGCCAGCCGATCAGGACTGTCGCGGTGAACAGAATACCAGCGTTGACAATATCCTGTCCGGCACCATTGAACATCCCGGCAAGAATGTTCGTCATCGCCGCGACCACACCAGCACCCAGAACACCGCCGGCGATGCCGAGCGAAACCCATCTTTTCCGGTGCGGCATGCCGCGCGTCGCCGCCATGACGATGGTAACGACCAGGGCGGCTTCGAGAACTTCACGGAATACGATAAGGGCGGCGGCGAGCATGATGGACTCCGGTCAGAAATGTTCGGTAAGAATTACTTGGCGATGATTTTTCCGGTCGTGGTGTCGCGATGGAAATCGTCGAAGAAAGGATAGGTGCCGGGGTCGAGCGGATCGAGATAGACAGTGATCGCTCCATTGGCGGGAACGACTTTTTCGCGGTTCAATTCGAAGCTTTCGAATTCGGCGGCCTCGCCATCCTCATTCTTGACGATGAGTTTCACCTTGGTGTTGATGGGGACCGTCAATTCCTGCGGAACGAAGCTATGGTTTTTGAGGCTGAGATGCTGCTCCGGCACATCTTCCGCGCGGGTGGGGAGGGCCAGGAAAACGAGGGCTAGAAGGCAAATCCCGAAAGCATAATACATGTCAATCTCCCTAAATCGATGGCCGGCAATCAACGTCATTTCTGGCGTTGGGGTTGATCGTGGCTAACCCTGACATCTCTAATTGAGAATGCTAATGAGAATGATTCTCAATTAGGAGCACATGACCATGGGGTGCGGCGAGAGTCAAGAGCCTCTTATTGTGTCTTCATTTATAATAATCGCTCGGGCTTATTCCACCGGCTTCATCGTCGGGAAGGCGATCACTTCGCGAATGGTCTGGCTGTCGGTCATCAGCATGGCAAGACGATCCATCCCCATCCCCATTCCCCCCATCGGCGGCATACCAAAACTCATCGCCTTGAGGAACTCCTCGTCGATCGGATGTGGCGGGTCATCCGGGCCACGTTTCTGTTCGGCCTGTTCGAGGAAACGTGCACGCTGTTCGCGCGGATCATTCAGTTCGCTGAAGGCGTTGGCGATTTCCCAGCCATTGATAAACGTTTCGAAACGCTGCGCCACATGAGGCCGGTCGGGCCAGGCCTTGGCAAGCGGTGAGATTTCTTTTGGCAGATCGACGACATGCACCGGCTGGATCAGTTTGTCTTCGACACGCTCACCGAACACGGCCTCGACAACTTGACCCCAGCTTGTGCCGGGTTCCAGCTTGACGCCGATTTTCGCTGCTTCGGCGCGTGCGGCCTCAGCATCCGGGAATTGGTAGAGGTCGAGTTTGGTTTTGGTGTGTTCCTTGATCAGATCAACCATGCCCTTGCGTGGCCAGGGTGGCGTGAAATCGATTTCGACCTCGCCGTATTTTATTTTCGGTGCGCCGTGCAACGTCAACGCGACGTGATGCACGATAGCCTCGGTGATCTCGATCATCGCAGTGAAATCGACATAGGCATGGTAAAGCTCGAGCATCGTGAATTCAGGATTATGCCGTGGGCTCATGCCTTCGTTGCGAAAGACGCGCCCGATCTCGAAAACCTTTTCCGACAAGCCGCCGATCACCAGGCGTTTAAGATGCAATTCCAGCGCGATGCGCAGGTAAAGCGGCATATCTAACTTGTTGTGATGCGTGATGAAGGGTTTAGCCAGGGCGCCGCCGGCGATGGTGTGCAGCACGGGCGTTTCGACTTCCAAAAAGCCGCGCTCGTATAAAAACTGTCGTACCGCCGCGATCATGCGGTAGCGATTGCGCAGATTTTCACGTGTACGTGGCGTCGAAGCGAGATCCTGTTCGCGATGGCGAAAGCGTGCCTCGACGTCTTTCAACCCGTGGAATTTTTCCGGCGGCGGCTCCAGGGCCTTGGTCAGCACCGCCACATCGGTGGCGTCGACGGTGATTTCGCCGCGCGGCGTGCGGCGCACCACGCCGGTAACGCCGATAATGTCGCCGAGATCGAGAAGCTTGAGCAAACCCGCGCGCTCGGGCGAAATCTGTTTCAGGTCATGGAAAACCTGTAACCGGTCGGTGTCATCGAGAATGACAATGAACATACCGTCGTTGCGGATCGCCATAATGCGTCCGGCGACGCTAACGCTTTTATCGGTTTTTTCACCAGCCGCCAGCGCAGCGAATTTTTCCTTCACCGCCGCAGCAGAATCCGTTTTAGCGAAGCTTGTGACGCGAAACGGGTCGCCATATTGCGCGGTCAGCTTTTCCAAGCTGGCGAGGCGGCGGGCGGTTTCATCGGCGGGGGTAATTTCGGGTTCCGGGTTCTGTTTCATGTGTTCTTTGATACCTGCTTTCATGTTATGCTGCGCAGTGCGTACGTTTCAGGAGCATGGCATAGATGCTGCTTTCATGAACCTGCCCATGTATTTCATGTGGCTTATTGTGGTGCATTTCGGCGAACAAGTCGAGCTGGGGCCCGAAAAACTCTAAAATATGCTGGGGTGTAAAAAGAACCGAGGAAATGTTGTTGGCCGGATCGACAACCAGATGCAGTTCTTCGTCGTTTACATGCACGCGATCGATAACATAGCGTCCGTAGTAGCCATCGCCGATGCTGTTGAAGGAAATCAGGTAATGGCCATGTGTGCGCAGGATGCGTAACAGGTTTTCTTTATAAGCGGCGCGGCCTTCGGCTGCTGTAATATGTTTAAAGCAAAACGCATCCACGACTAGGTCCATACTGGCCGGGGCAATCGGCCAGTCTTCGGTCACGTCATAGGTGATGGCCCTAATTTTTTTCTCAAGCTTATGTTCGGCCGCCACGTCATTCGTGTGGCGAATAGCCTGCGGCGTAAAATCCATTGCCGTGACCTGCATACCCTGCTGGGCAAGATAAATGCTGTTCCGCCCCTTGCCGCAACCGATGTCGGTCACGGTACGCAGCGCAGATTTATGCGCGCGCAATTGTTCCACGGCCCAGATCACGGCGCCCGAAGGCGTGATGCGTTTGGACGATGGGTTGCCACCCATCTCATGTTCGGCGGTCCATGCGTCAACGAGGTTTTGTTTTTCTTCCGTAATCACTGGCTTATCCCCCAATCCGATAAAACCATTCGATGTCGCGCGCGGGAAGTATGTGTTTAGTGGCCTTTTTCTCCAACGCGACGATGTCGATTGACCGTCTACTTTCCCATTGTCGGCGACCGATAAGTGGTTTTCCGGTTTTCATGCGCACAACGTATGGTTGCCACCGCATGGCCTTTCAGCGGGCGAAAGAATAATCCAGCCACCTTCATAATAAAGCGGCTCGAGATTTTTGTCTTCGATCTTCAGCGCAAAAACGCGCGGATCGGCCAACCGGTCGATGGCTTTCCCTCTATGGCTATGCTTGAGCTGCATACGATTATTATCCTAGGGCGTCACCATGATTGCAATCCATGATTGTTCGCGGCATTGTGCGGTTATGTTCGACGTTTATCCTCTTCTCCGCCCCCTGCTTTTTCAGCTTGATCCGGAAAAGGCGCATGATCTTGCCATCGGGGCGCTTAAATATGGGTTTGGTCCGAGGTTTTTAGCTCCAGATGATCCAATTTTGCGTGTGAATGTTTGCGGTATTCATTTTCCAAATCCTATTGGTGCGGCACCGGGTCTCGATAAACAGGCCACGGCCATTGATGGATTTATGCATATGGGGTTTAGTCATGTGGAGGTTGGTACGGTCACACTACGTCCACAGCCCGGAAATCCGAAGCCGCGCTTATTCCATGTAAAAGAAGCGCGAGGCCTTATCAACCGTTTCGGCTGGAACAGTGTGGGTGCCGATGCTTTTGCCGAGAACCTCAAAGCCTGGCGTCATGATCCAAAACACGTTTCCCATCCTGTTGGTGCGAATATAGGATTCAATAAAGACAGCACGGATCCACTCGTTGAATACGTCGCCTGTTTTGTAAAAATAGCCCCTTATGTTGACTACGCCGTTTTTAGCGTATCGACACCTAACTCGCCTGGGGTGCGTGATTTACAGAGACGTGAACCCCTAACCGAATTGCTGAGCCGTGGCATGGAAGCACGGCAAAAATATGCGCCGCAATTGCCGGTTTTTCTTAAAATCTCGCCGGATGTGCCCGAAACGCTGCAAGAAGAAATTGCTGATGTCGTACTTTCCAGTGGCATTCAGGGGCTGGTCGTTGGCAACACAAGTTTGACTCGCCC
>Ga0206945_1046_pt1 | contig 28916 bp, 23 predicted proteins | sample Alteio_BWOrgHeat_5_FD_152982 | JGI IMG/M metagenome (GOLD analysis project Ga0206945, IMG submission 152982) | Enriched cells from forest soil in Barre Woods Harvard Forest LTER site, Petersham, Massachusetts, United States -... | ecosystem: Environmental > Terrestrial > Soil > Temperate forest > O... | reverse complement strand
GAGCAGGCAGACCGAAGTTGAGGACCTGGTTGGTGATGTCCGCCGGCTCGAAATAGAAGGTGCATTGCGGAAAGCGCCGCGGTAGTTCCTCGCGCAGCCGCGAGACATAGTCCGCCGTCGGCCGGTGTTGCGCGTTGAGCGAAACGAGGATTTCGCCGTCGGCGTTGCTGACCGTGCCGTTATCGACGTAGGCCATGATCGTGAACGACTGCGTCAAGCCCATGTTATCGAGGATCATGGCGCGCTCACTATCGGGCACGACGTCACGAATGACGTTCTCGACTTCACCGAAGATGCGCTCGGTTTCTTCGATGCGCGTGCCGGCCGGTGCGCGAACATGCATTCGGAATTGCCCCGCATCGACCGATGGGAAGAAGTCTTGTCCGATTCGCGTCGCCAAAACCGTCGACCCTAGGGCGACGCCAAGCATGACCACGACCGTGATGAGCCGATGATTCAGCGTCCAGCCGAGAAGCCCCCGGTAAGCCGATCGCAATCGTTCGAACAGGCGATTGAATCGTTGATGGACTCGCCAAATCATTCCGCCGCCGCCGGCCTGCTCGCCATGCTCCTCGGCCGCGTAGAGATTCACTTCCTTCGGCAACAGATACAGCACCATCGTGGGCACGAGCGTCCGCGACAGGAGGTACGACGTCAGCATCGCGAAGATTACGGCCAGCGCGAGTGGGAGGAACAGAAACGCGGCCGGGCCGGTCAAGAATACGACGGGTACGAAGACGACGCAGATCGCCAGAGTCGATACCAACGCTGGCACGGCGATTTGTGCTGCGCCATCGAGGATCGAACGACGCAGCGGCTTCTTGAACCCAAAATTGCGGTGGACGTTCTCAAGTTCCACCGTGGCGTCGTCTACCAGGATACCGACGGCCAGCGCCATGCCGCCGAGCGTCATGGTGTTGAGCGTGTAGCCCATCGCATAAAGCACGACGATCGAGGTAAGGATCGAAAGCGGTATCGAAATCGCGACGATCAGCGTGCTCCGCCACGATCCGAGGAAGAGAAGAATCATCAATGCCGTCAGGCCCGCCGCGATCGACCCTTCCTTGAGCACGCCCATGACCGCTGCCTCCACGAACACCGACTGGTCGAAGAGCGGCTCCATTTTGAGTTCGGGCGGAAGCTGGGCTTGGATCGCGGGCAGGGCCGCGCGGACGCGTTGAACCACGTCGAGCGTGCTTGCGCCTTCGCCCTTCAGCACGGTCATGAGCACAGCGCGCCGACCATCGCGACGGACGATGTTTGTTTGCACCGCGAACCCGTCGCGAACGGTAGCGACGTCGCGGATGTAAACCGGTGCGCCGTTGACCGTCTTGACCGGGATTTGATTGAATGCCTCGACCAGATCGGGACTGCTGTTAAGCTTGACGTTGTACTCTGTCGGCCCCATCTTCGCCGTGCCGGCCGGAATGATCAGATTCTGATTATTGATCGCCGTGCTCACGTCGTTGGGCGACAGGTTGCGGGCGTAGAGAGCGTCAAGGTCGATGTCGACCATGACTTGCCGCTGCTTTCCGCCCCACGGCTGCGGCACCCGCGCCCCTTGCACCGTGCCAAGTTGCTGGATGACGAAATTCTGGCAATAGTCGAAGATCTGTTGCTCGGTCAGCGTATCGCTGCTGACGGCGATCTGCACGATCGGAACGCTTGTCGCGCTGTAGCGAACGATGTATGGCGGCGTAATGCCGGGCGGCAAGACCTTCAGCAGCGTCTGGCAGGTGGCGGTCACTTGCGTCTCGGCTTCTGCGACGTTGGCGCCGGGATAGAAGTAGATGCGAATGACGCCAACGCCGTCGAGCGATTGGCTCTCGATATGTTCGATGTCGTTGACCGACGCGGTCAGAACTCGCTCGGTGATGTACATGATCCGCGTCTCGACCTCGTCGGCCGGCATCCCCGCGTATTGCCAGACGACGCTGACGACGGGGATGTCGATGTTCGGAAAGATGTCGGTAGACATCCTGCGGATGCTGACCGCGCCGAGCGTCGCAATCAGCAGCGCCATCACGACGAACGTATAGGTGCGACGCAGGGCTAGTCTTACGATCCACATTTCAGCACCCTCACCACGCGATGTGCATCCGGTTGGATTTGATTCGCGTCGCGCCACCCTATAGCGAGCGCCATGCCAAAATGGAAAAGACCATGTTTTTGTGGGAAAAGCGCTGAAAACGACCAAAAATGCGGGTCGGGACGGCTGCTTTTGTGCCCGCATGGCAAATGGATGGCCATCGCGCGGGATGCTCAGAAGCAGCGCGAACGCTGCGGAGCAAGAAATGCAAAAGCCGATCGGTTTTTCAGCGCGATTCAAGTTCTTGACCGCTGCATCCGATACAACCGATAACGCCGGGCCCGCGTACACCATTGCCGGCCTTCATTCGTCTTGCGCCGGCAATTGGGGTCACGATGCGGCGCGCCGTACTATTGCTTGCTTTTCTTTCGACGCTTAGCGGTTGCAGCAGCACGCACCTCGCCTTGCGGAAAGACACCGTCAAGACCACAAACACATTGACCGAGCTGCAGTACCAGCAGGTCCTCGATAACGTGGCGCGTTTCCACTGCAACCCCGACACAATCCCATCCTTCGCAGTCGTCTCCGCGGGGACCGTTTCCGTTCTCGATACGACCGGCGCGGGCATCAGTCCCACGTACTCGCCAACGCTCTCGAACGCGCAGCAGGGCGGCGGTGCGCTGCCGATCTTGTCGCTCCTATACCCCTTTAGCGCCACGCGAGCGCTCACCGACAACTGGTCGTTGACGCCGGTTACCGATGCGGACAACCTTCGGCGCCTCCGTTGCGCCTACCGCTTGCTCGTGCTCGGAGAGACTGCCGCGAATTACGACTTCTGCGCCAAGCAGATGAAGGATTTCTTTGCGGGTGAGGCAGCTGGACTGGTGGACTATTACCCGCCGCGGGGCTGGTACTGTGTTGGGGGCAAGAAGGATGTGCCCAAGGATGCTTGTTATGTCGGATGCTACGGATGTACCTACGTCTGGGTGACGCAGGAAGGAATGAATGGGCTGGCGACATTTACCATGGGCGCGCTTGACCTCGCGACCGGCAAGCTGCGCACGCCGCAGCGGACCGTCGTCCGCAAGTATAAGGGCGAGCCCAAACCGGAAAACCTTGTGGAGACCCAGGTCACGACTACCGAGGACGACGACGCGGCGCTTGACGCGATCAATAAAGGTCGCACTCGACCCCGTGATCGCCAGCGTATTACCGAGCCTCCTCAAGTGAACCCCGGCCTCTTCTTTTTGCCGCGACCGTAGCGATCTTATTTGCCGGGCGCTTCCGTGATAAAAACATCCTTGTGCGGGAACTTCTCGAAGAGCGCGGCCGGCTTGCCGAAGTTGGTGGCCAACACGTCGGCTGGATTTGCCGCCATCCATTCGGTCAGGTCAATGTCTTCGTAGATACCTGAATTGAAGCCGATGAGGATCCGGCTCGACTTGTCGCCCGTGTTCTCCAGCGAGTGCCCGTATCCCTGCGGGACATAGCCGACGTCACCCTTCTCCATCGTTTCAGTTCGATATCGCCCGCCAGCGCCGAATAACGTTACGCTGACTTGCCCATCAAAAACGTACTGCCACTCATCTGCTGTCGGGTGCCAGTGCAGTTCACGCAGCGCGCCGGGTTCGAGTTCCAGGATGGCGCCGGTGATTGTCTTGGAGATTGGAAACTTCTTCGAATCGAGTACCCAGAGCCGGCCCCCTTTGTTGTTAATGCGCGGGTCGTCGGCCATGAGCCGATACTTGTGGGTGCGCGGCCCAGGCACTGCTCCCGCAAGCGGTGCTTCCGCTTTCGCGGGCGGCCGCGCCCCTTGCGCAAAGTAGACCTCTTTTTTCGGGAACCCGTCAAAGGTCGATGCGGGAACATGAAAGTTCTTCGCCAGGAGTGAACTGGGGGTGTGCCCGATCCAGTCGGTGATGCTAAAGGTGCCGAACTCCGAAAAGTAGCCGTTGTCGAACATCAAAACGAAATGGCATGGTTCATCTCCCAAGCATTCGAGCATGTGGCCGTGGCCGCGCGGGAAGTACCAGACGTCGCCGGGTTCGAAATCATTCGTTTCGCGATAACCGCCGGGGCTGAGGACCGTCGTCCTTACCCGACCCCGGTTCACGAAGGCCCACTCGGCCGCTGTAGCGTGCCAATGCATTTCGCGCATGCCGCCGGGGGCGAGTTGCATCGACACTCCGGCGATTCCTTTGGAAATTGGCAATTGCCGGACGGTGGCTTCCTTTGCCGTGTTGTTGCCGACAACCTTTCCCGCGGACTTTTCGAGAGCAAATTTGAATGTCGGCAACTCTTCGCCGGCGATTACCGGGTCAGGAACGTTGTTCATGAAGCTGGTGTCGCCCGCGCTCGCTCGCCTTGTCGCCGTAAGAGCAGCGGTTACACCAGCGGCAAATGCGGCTGTTTCTTTCAAAAAGCTCCGTCGCTGAATCTCGGACATGGTTTTCTCCTTTGAGTGTGTCCTTTTTCAAGCCAGAACCGACCAACGACATCGCCGCTCGCTGACGCAACATTTGTGCCGGGCATTTCGCTTTTCCCGCGTGCCGGCATTAGACGTCGGCACATCTCGGCGAGGAAGGAAAATTTGCTGGTCGGCTAGATTCCTGCCATTGTCGGCGGCAGGCAAAGATTGGAAACGGGTATCTTCCGGTGTTTCTGCCCTGCATTTCGGGGTTAAGTCGCGTGCACGGATGTTTGGCACGACTTCTGCGTTAGCTGGCCGGCGTGAACGGAATACTCAAGGGGGTTAAATCATGCACACAAAAAAACTGGGAAACTCGGACCTTTTCATCACACCGATCGGCTTTGGCGCTTGGGCAATCGGCGGCTCGGGCTGGGAGTTCGCCTGGGGGTACCAGGATGACCGCGAGTCCGTGGCTGCGATCTGGGAGGCGCTCGATTCTGGTGTCAACTGGATCGATACGGCAGCGGTCTATGGCCTTGGCCACTCGGAACAGGTAGTTGGGCAAACGCTTCAGGGGATGAACAACCGGCCCTACATCTTCACCAAATGCAGTATGGTGTGGGATGAAAAGCGGCAGATCGGGCATCGACTCAAAGCCGCGTCGATTCGGCGCGAATGCGACGCTAGCCTGCGCCGACTCGGCGTCGAGACAATCGATCTGTATCAGGTTCACTGGCCCGACCCAGACGACGAGATCGAGGAAGGCTGGGCCACGCTGGCCGCTTTGAAGCGCGAGGGCAAAGTTCGCTACATCGGTGTCTCCAATTTCAACGTTGATCAAATGAAGCGGGCCCAGGCGATCGCGCCAATCACTTCGCTTCAGCCTCGCTATTCGCTAGTGCATCGCGAGGTCGAGGATGAGAGCCTGCCGTTCTGTGCGCGCGAGAATATTGGCGTCATCGCCTACTCGCCGATGGCCTCAGGACTCTTGACCGGAGCGATGACTCGTGAGCGCATCACCAATCTGCCCGACGACGACTGGCGAAAGCATCATCCCGATTTCCAAGAGCCGCAGCTTTCTCGGAACCTGAGACTGGTGAGCCTGTTGCGTACCATCGGCAAGCGTACGGGCCGCACTCCGGCCGAAGTGGCCGTTGCTTGGGTGCTGCACAATCAGACTGTGACCGGAGCAATTGTCGGCGCGCGTCGGCCCGGTCAAGTGCGAGGCGTGATCGGAGCTGGCGAATTCCATCTTACTCCGCGCGAGATCGCCGAGATCGACGGCTTCTTCGTTCGCGAGGCCGCCTGAGGTCTCGGAATGTGGACATTCGGGATTCGCTGCGTGGTCTGGCATGTTCTGCATTAGGCAGACGTTCAAAACCTGACGTAAAGGAGCATCCATGAGACCGACAATTGGATTCTTGGGGACCGGCAGCATGGGCCACCCCATGGTCGTCAACCTGCTCAAGGCCGGCTACACGGTCCGCGTCTGGAACCGTACTGCCGAACGAGCCGCATCTCTGGCCGCTCAAGGCGCGACAATCCTGTCCCTCTCGGAAGAGGTGGCCGAACCCGGCGCTTTGATCATCAGTTCGTTGTCGACCGATCGGGTGTTGAACGAGGTGGTTGGGGGCAATCATGCGTTGCTCCGTAAGCTTGGACCGGAAGGCATTCACATCTCCACCAGCACGGTGTCTCCAGAGACGTCGCGAAACCTGGCCGAGGGCCACAGACGCTATGGCGTCACCTATTTGGCAGCGCCGGTGCTTGGCCGTCCGGATGCTGCCGCTGACGCCAAGCTATCAATCTTCCTCTCGGGTCCGGCTCAAGCCAAAGAACGCGTTCAGCCCGTGCTGCGCGCCCTCGGGCCGCGCGTGTTCGACTTGGGTGAAGACCCTGGAGCAGCCAACGTGGCCAAATTGGCCTGCAACTTTCTCTTGGCGTCGGCGATTGAGGCAATGGCTGAGGCCTTCGCATTGGTCGAGAAAAACGGCATCGATCGCCGGCGCTTGGCCGATTTGCTCGTGCAAACCGTATTCGACTGCCCGGCCTACCGGAACTATGGCCGCCAAATCGCCGAGCAGCACTATCAGCCCGCCTTATTCAAACTTTCGCTTGGCTTGAAGGACATCAGTCTTACATTGGAGAGCGCGGCATCAAGCCTCGTGCCGCTGCCGCTCGCCAGCTTGCTTCGCGACCACCTGATTTCTGCGCTGGCCAAGGGTAGGGGCGACTTCGATTGGACCGGATTGGCCGGCGAAGTTTCCGAAGCGGCGGGCCTTCATCAATCCTCTGCCGAAAGTAATGACACCGAGGCTGACGCTTACGCCGAGAGCGGTTTTGACTCCCAATATCGCTGACGCCAAGCAAAACATGATCGTCGGCGACTGCGATGAAATATTGGCGGGCAAACACCGGGACCAATTGCCGCTTCACGACTGGAGGACAGGCAGCGGCATCCAGTTCAACATGTTTACAAGCCGGAGTACCGGAACTATGAATGATCTTGAGCGAGCGACCGCCGCTGACGCTCGGCAAGCACTAGCGGATCAAAACGACTCTGATCGAAGGTCAAACCAAGGACACACCATGAAAGTCTCCACCAAACCCGAACGCAATCAGAAGTCCAAAGAGATTCAGCGCGAGCCGCTGAATACGCCGACCGATTTGACGGCCGAGGCGACTCGCGACATCGCCGGCGCCATGAACGCCATTCTGGCGGATGTTTTCGCCCTGTACCTGAAGACCAAGAACTTTCACTGGCATTTGAGTGGCCCCCATTTCCGCGACTACCATCTGATGTTCGACGAACAAGCGGACCAGGTTTTCGCGATGACTGATCCGATTGCCGAGCGCGTACGTAAGATTGGCGGCTCGACGATCAAATCCATTGGCCAGATCGCGCGCGAGCAACGCGTGCTCGACAACGACGCCGACTATGTCGATCCCGAGGACATGCTTGCCGAGCTGTGCGAAGACAACAAAACGCTGGCCGCGCGCTTGCGGGAGGCGCACAACGTCTGCGACGAGCACCGGGACATTGCCACCGCCAGCCTGATCGAAGTCTGGATCGACGAGACCGAACGGCGGACCTGGTTCCTGTTCGAAGCCAGCCGGCGCGGAATGACGACCGGACATTGAATGAGCCCTTTCAAGTGGCGGCCTGTCATCGTGTTGTCTTGGGTGGCATGCTCACCGCTTTGGGTGAGGCTGTCCGGGAATTACAGGGCGTCCAACAAGCGCTGTAAGTTTGCAAACGGCCAGCCTCTCCGATGATCGTAAGTCAGTTGCATTTGGCAGGCCGTGATGGCCCCTTCGCCAGCGCGAGGACTTCAAGGAATTCGTCGCGAAATTGGATGCGAAGAAGAGTCTAAATGTGGTCACAATGATGGTAGTCAGTCGCAGGCTTGAAAAATGAGCACGAATCCCGCCCATGATCCCTAATCCATGACGTTCTGATTTTCTTTTGTGTAGCCAAATGACCCGAATCTACAGGAACTACCTTGCACCACGAGTGCGGTTTTTCACCTGGGAAACCGTATGTCGGGGACTACCGTAAACTAAGTCGGACAGACTCATAATCCCTTGGTTACAGGTTGGAATCCTGTCCGGCCCAATGGCTTTCGGAACATTGACGCCTTTGTCCCTCCTAGGTCCCTCCAAAACGGTTCTTTCCGAGGCGTCACAATACGCTGGCAACGCGCGCCAACAATCAACGGCCGGGCATGGCAGTCCTTCGGGCAGAGTCGCTTTGCGCAATGCCGGTAGATCGCGGCGCTTGCTCTCGTCCTCTGATGCAGTATGATCTACGGCATTCCTGGATCATTCTCCCCCGGCCCTGCCCAGGCCCAAAATCGGCTCGCCGGGGCACGTTGAGGAACCCGTCATGCACTTGACTCGAACCTTTTCACGCGCTTTGGCTGCGATGCTGCTGGGGCTGATCGCGACATGCATTTTGTTGGGTTGCAAGGGCAACAGCGCGGCCGAAACGAAACGGATCATCATCCAAATCAATGGCGACTCGCCGTTCTGGGATGCTTGTCGCGTCGGCGTGCCCGAGGCGGAAAAGGATTTCAAATTGGCGGACGCCAACCTGCACGCGGTCGTGGAAAGCAACGACGGCACGCCGCAGGGCCAGCTCGAAAAACTCCGCCAGTTCGCCAGCCAGTCCGACATCGTGGCCATCGGCATTTCACCCTGCGACGCCGCCAATGTGGCCATCGCCGAGGAAATGCGCAACTTGCAAAAACGTGGCATCCATGTCATTACCATTGATTCCGATATCGACCGGGCCAAGCTGCGCGACTGCCGTTTTGCCTTCGTCGGCACCGACAACCTGGCCGGCGGCCGTGAATTGGGCAAGTGCTTGAAAGGACTTCGACCCGAGGGCGGCGGTTACGTCACCTTCGTCGGCCGCAAGGGCGCGCAAAACGCCATGGATCGCATCCAAGGCGTGGGTCAGGGCGCGGGCGATAAATGGAAACAACTCGATTGCATGGGCGACGACATCGACCGCAACGTCGCCCGCGAAAATGTTCGCAACGCCATCGCCAACCACAAACAGAACCTCAATGCCCTGATCGGCATCTGGTCTTACAACGCTCCCGCCATCGTAGACGTGGTGAAGAAGGACCCCGAAGCGCGCAAGGAACACCTGGTCGTGGCCTTTGACGCCGAGCCGCTGGCGATTGCCGGCATGGGCGAGAGCATGATTGACGCCATGGTCGTGCAAAACCCGTACGAGATGGGCTACCAAGGAGTGCGGCTCATGCAGGCTCTGGTTCGCAACGACCAGGCCACGATCAAGGAAATGTTGCCCAACCAGGGCAAGGCCGAAGGAGATGTCTACGACACGGGCCTGAAAGTCGTTGTGCCCGATGGCGACTCGCGGCTTAAGGCGGGTATGTTCGACAAGAAAACTCAGTTCCTGCAACTATCCAAATTCCGCGAGTGGCTGGCCAAGTACAAGTTGACAGGCTCGTGACATGACCTCCGCAACGCCCCCTTCCTCCGCGTCGGGCTCCGTGTGTGATGCTCTGACGCGGTTATTGCAGAGAACGGAATTCGGCCTGATAGCGGCCATTGTGGCGGTCGTGCTGCTGTCTGCCGCCATCGATACTCAGCATGTCTATTTCAACCGGCCCGCCGACAGCGCGATCAATGTGTTGCGGCAGACTGCCTTGCTCGGCGTCTTCGCACTGGGGGCGGCCGTGGTCATCATTGCCGGGGGCATCGATCTTTCCAGCGGCTCGGTCATTGCATTCAGCGGCACGGTGTGCGGGCTTGTCATGCTCAAGCTGGCGCCCGATGAGATGAGGCAAGGTTTACCGGTCGGTATGCCGGTAATGGCTGCTGCGATTGCCGCCACCCTCATTGTTGGCTCCCTGATTGGCAGTTTGCACACATGGCTGATCACCGTGGTCGGCCTGCCGCCGTTCGTGGCTACGCTTGCGACGCTAGTGGGCCTGCGCAGCCTTGGCCGGGCTCTGATAGCGCATTTCAACTCAGGGAGCAGCCAAATCCAGATCTTCGACGAACGGTTCCGCTATCTCTCCACATCCGTGTGGATTCCGGTCGTGCTATTCGTCGTACTGGCGGCAGGCGTTTGGGTATTGATGGCGCGGACGGTGGTCGGCCGGCACCTCTACGCCTTGGGCGGCAACGAGAGCGCAGCCCGTCTCAGCGGCATCCGCACCGACCGCCTTAAATGGCTCGCCTACTCGCTCAGCGCCGTCCTGTCCGCGATCGCCGGCATCCTTTACACCTGCGAGGTGGCGACCGCCGACCCGGAGAAGCTCGGCAAGGGCTACGAGTTGAACGCAATTGCCGCGGCGGTGGTGGGAGGCTGCAGCCTTTTGGGTGGCACGGGAACTATTCCCGGCGCGGTGCTCGGCGTCCTTTTCCTGCGCGTGGTGATCGACGGCGTGGCCAAGATCATCAAACGCAGCGCCGACATTTACGAGGGCTTGATCGTAGGTGTCGTCGTGGTGGTCGCGGTGGCATTTACGCAGCTGAGGCAGGCAGGGCGGCGCGGTCAGCGTGTTCTCGGCGGGCCGCTGGGCATTGTCACCATCGTCAACCTTGCTGTCCTGACAGGTCTCCTCGTCACGCTGTTCGGCCAGGACTACGGCGTCGACGGCAGAGTCATCGGCGGTGTGGCCCTGGTCGTGCTGATTCTGGGCCGGCTCTTGGAAGGGCGCTCAGCCGCCGTCAAGCCGCCATGACTCCGCTCATCTCCATTTTGAAGGTCACCAAGCGCTTTCCGGGCGTCGTTGCTCTCGACCGCGTGTCCTTCGACGTGTTGCCCGGCGAGCTGCACGCCATTGTCGGCGAGAACGGCGCGGGCAAGAGCACACTGATGAAGATCCTGTCCGGCGTCATTCCCGATTTCGAGGGAGAACTGCGACTGCGGGGACAGGCGGTTCGCTTCGCCGACGCGCGCTCGGCCGAAAAACACGGCATCCGCATCATCCATCAAGAGCTAAATTTGGTGGAGAATCTCTCGGCGGCAGCCAATGTCTTCCTCGGCCGCGAAAAGCGCAACCGCTGGGGCCTTTTGGACGACCGCGGCATGGCGCGGGCCACTGCCGACTTGCTTCAGCAGCTCGAATGTCACATTTCGCCAAGCCAGCTTGTCCGCACGTTGCGAGTGGGCGATCAGCAATTGATCGAAATCGCCAAGGCCCTCGCCGTTGAAACGGACATCCTCATTATGGACGAGCCGACCAGCGCCTTGACCGAGGCGGAGGCAGCTCGACTCTTCCGGATCATCGGCCGCCTGCGCCAGCGTGGCGTCACGATCCTTTACATTTCGCACAAGCTGGAGGAGGTTTTCTCCTTGGCGGACCGCATCACGGTGCTCCGCGACGGCCGGCTCGTGCAAATGCTGAACCGACACGAGACCAACGTGCGCGCGGTCACGCACCTGATGGTCGGCCGGGAGATCGAAGCGATGGATCTCGGGACCGGCCGCCAGGCGGGCGCCATTGTGATGGAAGTGCGCGATCTGTGCCTACCTTGGCCGGGACATGCGCGGGCATGGCGGCTGCAGAACATTTCCTTCGCCCTCAGGCGCGGGGAAATCCTGGGCATCGCCGGCCTCATGGGAGCAGGTCGCACCGAGCTGCTGGAGTGTTTGTTTGGCGCCAGCTCGGAGACGCCCACCGGCTCGGTACTACTCGAAGGACGATCGGTGCGGTTCGCCCATCCCTGGGAGGCGCGTGCCGCGGGGATTGCCCTGGTCACGGAGGACCGCAAGCGTCTGGGACTCTTCGCCAACCTAAGCGCGGGCGCCAACGTCAGCATTTGCACGCTAGAGCGCGCAGCGCTGGGAGGCCTTGTGAGGCCCCGCCGGGAGCGCAGCTTGGCCGGAGAAGCGATTCACAAACTCGGGGTCAAGACGGCAGCCTTTGAGACCGCGATCACCAGCCTCAGCGGCGGCAACCAGCAGAAAGCAATCATCGCGCGTTGGCTCCTGACCAAGCCCAAAATTTTGCTGCTGGACGATCCGACGCGCGGCGTGGATATCGGCGCTAAGGAAGAGCTGTACCGGCTGATGGATCAACTGTGCCGGGAAGGCCTGGGGATCATCGTGACTTCCAGCGAGCTGCCGGAGTTACTGACACTTTGCGACCGCATTCTGGTCCTGTGTGAAGGTCGGATGACCGCCGAGTTCAGCAGGAGTGAGGCGACCGAGCAGGTCATCATGGAAGCGGCAACGCGGCGCGAATCCTGATGTCGCTGAGGCACGGAGAGGGACTGACGAGAACAGCGTAATCAATCGACGAGGTATTGTCCGCACCCGGCGATTATCGAGAATCGTCGCCGCCTTCGCGCGGCACCGGGCCGACTTCCAAGCCCACTGCCGCGAGGTTCGCGCCAAAGCGATAGGAATCGATTGACTTTGTCGACTTCGGGATGGTGCTAAGGGTTGTCACCCGATTGTCGGGGAATGGCCTGGGTCGGCTGGACTGGGCGGAGCGGAATCGGATTGGAAAACGACTTTGTGGTCGCACATCAAGATCTCGTCGCCGGCGACGAGCCGAGTCGGACCTTGAATGCGCTGGCCGTTGAGGAAGGTGCCGTTCTTGGAGGCGGTGTCGTGGAGTTCGCACCCGCCGCCCGCATGCACGACAATCGCGCAATGGCGCCGCGAGACACTGCCATTGGCGATGACCACGTCGTTGTCCGGCATGCGGCCGATGCTGTTTAGACCCGGCTTGAGCGCATAGATGCCGTCCGAATCCTTGAGCCATAGATGGAGGTTAGCCGGCTTTTCGGAGAGGCGTTCGATCAGCGTCTGCGGTCCCGCTTCGGCGAGCTCAGCGAGCCTTTCGAGATCGACCGCCATTGTCTGCTGGCCGCAATTGCCCAGGAGGCGGGCGCGGGCTCGCCGAAACTCCTCGCGCCGGGGAGAGACGTCCAGATGCACGCTATTGAATCTTTGGTCGGTCATCGGCATCAGCCGGATATAAGGCTCGTCATCTCAATTCTTTAAGGTCTGTACCCACATAGTCAAGAGAAATCCTGCCAATACAGTTGCAAAAAGTGTGCCAGCTCCGCCGTAGTTATTGCGGAGGAGCGATTTCCACTACCTTGAACCGGATGACTCCTCGCGGCACCTGAATCTCAGCAATCTCGCCCTTTTTCTTACCCAATAAGCCCTGACCGATCGGGCTTGTGGTCAAAATTCGCCCTTTATCCGCGTTTTCCGAGCCGGGGCCGACGAACTCGAATACCTCGTCTTCGTCCATATCGAGATCGTGTACCGTCACCCGTGAGCCGAAAACGACCGTATCTTTCGGCAAACTGGCCGGATCGACGATGTACGCCCGTGCCAGCTCGTCCTCCACCAGACGAATACGCGCCTGCAGCATTCCCTGGTCTTCGCGCGCGGCGTGGTACTCGGCGTTCTCGCTCAGATCGCCCATGTCGCGCGCGGTGGCGACACGCTTGGTCACCTCGACCATTTCAAAGCCCTTCATCCGCTCGAGATCGGCCTTCTTCTTATCGAATCCTTCCCGTGTCATCGGGATGCGGTCGGTCGTCATACCAGCCACTCCTGGTTGCCTCTTCGAATCATTCCACCATCTTGCTTACCACTTCCAAGGTTGTAAAGGGGGAAGCGGTCGAAATGGGGAACCTGCCGAGCAATGGATCAAAAGCCGCGGGGGACTCGGTCTGAGCCGGCCCCCCTCGTATCACGGGCGATATCCGTGTACTTGCATTGTAGCTATCGCTGGACCTTCATCAATTCCAGCACGACGGGCTTGTGGTTTTCCACGCCGGCACTGCGGACCAAGTGATCATCGTCGCCATACCAGAGATCGAGCCGTGAATTCTCGCAATGAATGCGGAAATGCGTGAATTCTTGTGCCTTGTCGAGAATCGTCAGCCGATCCATTCCGACGCGCTCGATCTGTGCGGAAATGACCCGACCGGTGTCTGGTTCCAGCACCATGATCGCACGCGCTGGGCTTGGCATTTCTGGCGGCGTCCACCAGTTGCTCGTCCAGACATCGAGTGGGGCGTCGGATCGCTGTCCGTTCGTCAAGATTCGCACTTTCTCGTTCCGGATCGATGCGTTGACCGCGCGCCGATTGCCATCGACGACGCTGCACGCGTCCAGATTGTGAAGCCGGCCGTTTTTCCAAGATTCGACGCCCGAAAAAACGGCTCGCCACCAACCGTCTCCCTGTTTGATTTGCACGACACGCTCGGCCGACACCGTGCAGCCGCCATCCTCCGCCTTCATCGCCGTGATGCGGAGCTCGCCGACTTTTTGGTTGTCGATATTGATGCTGAACGTCCGCACTTCGACATCGCTAGCCCACAATGGCGAACCCGACAACGCCAGGGCAAAGGCGGCAAGAGAGATAAGTCGCGGTTTCACGGCAAGGCTCCCAGACCAGACGCAAGCAATCGATCAAACTGCCGGTCTATAGCTTGTCCGTCAGAGCATGGGAAGCCGAATCGTTCCCGGAGTGCTTGCCACCGTGATGGACGCCGCGCACAATGTCCCGCTGACACACCTCCGCGGGAACCACGCTCGTGTCCAAGCCCGCCGCATCGCGACCCTCGCACGTTCGCTACTACGTCTTGGCGGCAATCTGTCTGGCGACGATCATCAATTACATTCCACGCAACAGCCCCGGCGGGATGGTGAAACAGATTGAAGTCGCTCTGCATACGGACGAAGATCACGTCGGCTATTCCGGCACCGGTTTTTTCATCGCCTATGCGCTAATGCAGATTCCTTCCGGGAAACTGGCGCAGCGATGGGGACCGCGGCGAGCGTTGACCGTTTATGCTCTGGGCTGGTCGCTGACTGCGGCAGCGATGGCGCAAGCGGCAAACGCGTGGGGATTCATCGGATTGCGGACGCTCCTCGGCGCGCTCCAGGCAGGGATATTCCCATGCGCGACGCTGATTATGGTCGCGTGGCTGCCGAGTTCGCGGCGTGGGCTTGCCAGCGCCTTGCTGAATAGCTGCATGTTGATCGGCGGGGGGGGCGGTCTCGAACCTCACGGGATTCTTGCTCGAAGATTTCGGATGGAGGACGTTGCTGCAGCTATATGCGCTGCCGGGAGTGATCTGGGCTGTGTGGTTTTTCTGGTGGTTTCGCGACCGACCGGAGGAAATGCGCTCGGTCAATCGGGCGGAACTCGATTTGATCGCGGTTGATCCGCCGCCGGTCAAGAAAGCGACGCCGGTTTTCGCGCTGGCGTTCCTCGTGAGCCTGCCGCTCTGGCTCATTTGCATTCAGCAAGCGCTGCGCGCGGGAGCGATGCGATTTGTCGATCAATGGCTGCCAACCTACCTGGAGCAAGTCCCGCTTGCGGGGATCGCGGACGAGCATTCGCGCCTGGCTTGGGCGAATCACCTGACCTCATTCCCGCAATACATCGGCGTGTTCAGCGGACCGATCGGCGGATTTGTCTCGGATTGGATTCTGCGCCGAACCGGCAAGCGCCGCCTGGCGCGAAATGGAGTCGCAATCGCCAGTTTAGGATTGGGTGTTGTGTGCTTCCTGCCCATCTTCCTGGTGTCCAGCGCCGAACTTCAGGTAGTGTTCTTCACGCTCGGAACTTTTGTGAGCACTTGTGCCGCGCCTTGCGCGTACGCTTTGACGATGGATGTCGGCGGCAAGGATTTGCCGACCGTCTTCGGGGCGATGAACATGATGGGGAATTTTGGCGCGGCCGCGATGACGGGACTGGTGCCGCGCCTAAACCACTGGACCGGCGGCACATGGCAAGCATCGCTCATTCTCTTCGTTGCCATTCACGCCCTCGCGTTGCTCTGTTGGCTCGTACTAGATCCAAACAAGCCAATCAACCGACGCGAGCAATCGGCGACCGAACGCCTAGGATAACAAAGCGGTCCGCGCACGGAATCAAATGAGATAAATCATGCGACGTTTCATTATCCTCGCCCTCCTGCTTGCTTCCATCGCCGCCATCGCCCGCTCCCAGCCCCCCAGCGGTGACGAAATGGTTGATGCCTATCTTAAACGCGAGGCCGTCGAACTCGGCAAACACTTCCTCGACGGCGCGGTCACCAAAGCCGCATGGCAAGGAAAACGCGACCGGCTCAAGTCAGAATACTTCGAAATGCTCGGCCTCTCGCCAATGCCCGAGAAGACACCGCTCGACGTCAAAATCACCGGCACGATCGAGAATGGCGACATCCTCATCGACAAGCTGCACTTCCAGAGCCGGCCGGGACTGTATGTGACTGGGAATCTCTACCGGCCAAAGACGAGCGAAAAGAAATTGCCCGCGATCCTCTACGTTTGCGGTCACTCGAATAAGGGTCGTGACGGAAACAAGACCGCGTATCAGGATCACGGGGCGTGGTTCGCTTCCCACGGCTTCGTCTGCCTTATCATTGACACATTACAACTCGGCGAAGTTGCCGGCCAACATCACGGCACCTACAAGCTAGGCCGCTGGTGGTGGCAAGCACGCGGCTACACGCCCGCGGGCGTCGAGTGTTGGAACGGCATCCGCGCCATCGACTATCTCGTGTCCCGCCCCGACGTGGACGCCGAGCGCATCGGTGTGACAGGCATCTCCGGCGGCGGCGCGGCGACTATCTGGATCGCGGCCGCCGACGAGCGCGTCAAAGTCGCGGCGCCCGTCAGCGGCATGAGCGATCTCGAAAGCTATGTCGGCAACAAAGTCATCAGCGGCCATTGCGACTGCATGTTCATGATCAACACCCACATGTGGGACTGGGCCACAATCCCCGCTCTCATCGCCCCACGCCCCCTGCTCTTCGCCAACTCGGATCAAGACCCGATCTTCCCCATGGACGGCAACCGCCGTGTCGCCACGAAACTTCGCATGGTCTACGACATGTACGACAAGGCCGGCCAATTCGAGGAGTATGTCAGTTCGGGCGGCCACGCCTACCGGCCCGACCTTCGCATCGCCGTTTTTTCATTCTTGAACAAGCATTTGAATAATGGGACTGGCAAGGTCGAGGACGTCGTCTACGGGCCGCTGCCGGGAAAGCAACTCCGCGTCTTCCCCGATGACACGGATTTGCCGAAAGACGCGCTCAACGATCGCATCGACGAGACATTCGTGCCAGTCGCCAAGGTCGCATTGCCGGGGGAGGGCAAATTCGAGGAGTGGAAGAAGGATCTGGTCAAGCAATTGCGGGCAAAGTGTTTTCACGCCTTCACCCAACGCGTTCCACAGGCCGCAACAGAACGGAATAGCGATCGACATAACGGATTTCGACTGACGACGGAGCCGGGAGTATGGATCCGCATTCAATGGGAGGAGGGGAGCCCGGAAAAACCGGTGAACTGGATCGTCCTGAATCAAGATGAGCCGCGATATGGTGTGCCGAAGTGGGCCGAGAAGCTGTTCGAGGATCAGGGTGAATGCTACATGTTATCGACGCGCGGCCACGGCATCAGCGAATGGACGCACAAAAGCCCGCCCAATTACGTCGAGCGATCATTCCCCCTCATTGGCCGGACCGTCGACGAGATGCGCGTCTGGGATACGGTTGCCGCGTTCCGCGATTTCTATCCAGGGACGCCGAAGCACACTTGGCAGATGGCAGGAAAAGGGCCGGGCGGAGTCATCGCCGCCTACGCCGCGCTGTTCGAGCCGGGACCAATCGGCGCGGTCCTCTATGATCCGCCGTCCAGCCATTGCAATGGGCCGTACTTCCTCAATGTGATGCGCGTCCTCGACATTCCAGAAGCACTCGGCCTGCTCGCCCCGCTCGAACTGACGATCTACAGCAACGACAAGGCCTTTGAACGCACCGCCGAGATTTACAAACTCGCCGGCGCAACAGACAAATTCAAACTACTGCCGCTGAAGAAGGACTGAGAATCTGCATCGAACGACTAGTCCAAGCGATAGGCTTGCCAGGCGCGAGCAAATAATGGCGACTCAAAGACGAATGCTCTGGCTGGTCCTTCCTCTCTTGCTGTTGATTTTGGGCGCCATGATTTTCGCCGCGCGCAGTCGTCATCAGGAGTCGACCGAGGTCAGTGAGAGTCGATCCGCCAACCTGCTACCCGACAATGTGGAATTGCGAAAGTGCGTTGACGCGCTATCGGAGGAGTCCTTCGGTACCATGGATCTCGGCACTCCAGCGCCATTTCAAAACGAAAATGTCACTTACATCATTAGTCAACGAAAGAAGGCCATCCCTCTGCTGGTCAATGCATTGAAGGATGGAGATTGCGTCAAAGTCGGCTACGCTGCGTATTGCTTGATGTTGATGAAGGCTTCCGAAGGATCGACCATCGCCCGACAGAAGTTGGCTGAACTCCACACGAGCGACGATATCAGCTACAAGAGATACTTCGCGATGAATTGCCTAGAAGATTACCTCGCCTTGAAATAATGAGATGACCGCATCGGATGATGGACATCTCGGCTACGAGACGTGGGTTCAGTCGATTTCACGACACGATTTCTTTTAGCGCGTTGGCCAAGCGATCAATATTCTCGGTTGTATTGAAGGGGCCGGGACTGACACGAACCAAGCCTTCCGGATGCGTCCCCAGCGCGCGGTGGATGTACGGCGCACAATGCAGGCCGGGGCGAATCGCGATCTCGAATGCTTGATCGAGAATTCCGCCGAGCTCCGCGGCAGGCAGCGCTTCGCATCGGAAGCTCAGCGTGCCGACGCGCCGATTCAGGTCGCGGTGGCCAAAGACGGTGAACCCGGGCATCTCATCGAGCCGCCGCCACAAGCGCTCGGTCAATTCCGTTTCGTGAGCGCGGATCGATTCGAGTCCGCGCTCCTGAACGAATTCGATCCCGACCGCCATGCCGGCGACGCCGAGCACGTTGGGAGTGCCGCCTTCGAGAAAGTAGGGCCATTGCTTGGGCTGGGTTTCGCTGCTGGAATCGCCGCCGGTGCCGCCTTCGCGCCAGGGCCGGAGTTCGAGGCCGGGCCGGACGTAGAGAGCGCCGGTTCCTGTCGGACCAAGTAATCCCTTGTGCCCTGGAAAGCCGAGCAGGTCGATCCCGATCTCTTGCACGTCGATGGGAATGACGCCCGCCGTCTGGGCCGCATCGACAAGCAACAGTGCTTCGTGCTCGTGGGCAATTTGTCCGACTTCGGCGATTGGCTGAACCGTTCCGAGAACATTGCTGGCATGCGTTATCGCGATTAATCTGGTCCGCGGCGTCAGAGCTTTCCGGACCGCATCGGGGTCGATCGTGCCGCCGCGGTCGGCGGGAATCCGCGTCAACGCGATGAAGCCGGCGAGTTCCATTGCTCGCAACGGCCGGCTGATGCTGTTGTGTTCGAGATCGGTCGTGATGACGTGATCGCCCGCGCGCAGCACGCCTTTGAACGCCATGTTCAGCGCGTCGGTGCAATTGAGCGTAAAGACGAATCGCTCAGGCGCCGCTCCATGAAATAGCTGATTCAACCGGTGACGCGCATCGTCGAGCGCGTGCTCGGCGGCCAGCGCCATCCTATGCCCAGCACGCCCGGGATTCGCCAGACTGCTCCGAGCGAACCGATCCAACGCTTGGTACACCGATTCCGGCTTGGGAAAACTCGTCGCGGCATTGTCAAGGTAAATCATGGAATGACCAGCGCTCAATCGTCGTTCACGTCTTGGTTCGTTTTACGAAAACACGCAGATGCTTGAGTGTCGCGGTCGGCAGATCACCGCTGCATAGCCGATTTGCGGGCAAGAATCATGTACTGACCGCCGAGCGGCAATTTACACAGGCGTCGCTCGAGGCCGCGCAGATGGCGAAGCGACTTGGGAAAGATGAAAGCGAAATCGGTGAGGAGTATTTCGAATCCGGCAGCGCACAACAGACGGCGAGCGTTTCGCGGCCAGAGGAGGATTGCGTCACGATCGAATGGAATCCGGCTCATAATCAAGCGCGTGCCCGGATTCCACGGGTTATTCTCCCAGAATGCCAGCAAGCCTCCCGGGCGTAGCGCAGCATGAATTTTCGCCAGCGCCGCCAGACGCTCGGAGAGTGGGATGTGATGAAAGACGCCGTTGGTGAAGACCAGATCGAGGTCGCCAGCGGGCACGTATTCCGACGAAAGTTCGAATTGGACCTTTTCGGACGTGAAGGATTGCTTGGCGACTTCAATCGACCGCGACGACACGTCGATCCCCGTCAACTGGAGGATTCCAAGCGCGTCGAATAGATAAGGCGTCGCCGAACCGGTGCCGCAACCGAAATCAAGGGCCGTTCGAGGCGACACATCAAGCTCTGCCAGCCGCCGCGCGAGCCAACGCAATCGCTCTCGCGCAAAGTACTCCTTGCCCTCGCCGGTCAGCGCCAAGCCCTTGCCAAGAGATTCGTCATAATCTTGGGAATAGGCGTCGAATTGGGGTGTGGTGTCAATGCTCATGATGAATCATGGGGCTGCCTCGAGCGCGATCTCGCCGCTCAACCATAGATCAGGACCGCAAGGGTGACAACTCGGCGCGTGATCGGGTTCGCGATCGAGTCATGGCTGCCGGAGTCCGCTCGTTCACGCCTTGAGAAAAAGGTTATACCGCGTACAATATCGCTGGTGCAGTGCTCGACCCATCCCGAGAGCCAAATTCATGCCGCGGAAATCTTCCCCGAAGACGCAAATCGTCGCCTTCAAGGTCGAAGAAGATCTGGCCAACTTCCTGAACAAGCTTCAGAACAAGAGCGCCTTCATCCGCAAGGCCATTATCGCCCAACTCGGCATGGCCTGCCCGCTCTGCGAAGGGACCGGCACCGTCGCCCGCGGCTTGCACGAGCATTACACTCCGATCTTGCTCAAGTACAACATGCGCAAGTGCGACAAGTGCGGGGCCAAGGGAGTCATTCCCCGAAACGTCGTCGATCTGCCCGAATCGCAACGCCCGCGCCTCGAACAATTTCTCAACGGCGGGCCCTTCTACTGCGAGAATTGCTACGAAGACGCGCCCTCGTGCGACGACTGTGGCTGGCACGTCTCGCCCGAAGTCATCGCCGACCACTTCCGCCAGGTCCACCTGGATTGAATTTGCCGGGATCATTGAAACGACACGGAGATGGCGCCCGCTGCATCACCCGAGCACCACCTCCGCTTTTCCGGCCGCCAGTTCTTCTCATCCCAGCCCGAAAGTCTCCGCTCCCTCTATTGCCGGACCTCGACCGTGCCGTACAGGAGCGGATTGTTCGCGTCGTGGAACGGGTAAACTCCCGTGTCCGTGAAGGTAAAGCGGAAAGAGCGGCCCTTTCTCAAGTCGCCCGAATCCCATAGCCCGTCGTCGGAAACGATCGAGTGCTCATTCTTGCTGTAATTCTTCCACTGGAGCGTGTCGCCCACTCGGATCGTGATCCTCTTCGGATCGAGTTGATTGTCGTACACGCCGATCTCCGTGGCCGCCGCGGCCTGTCTCGGACCACCCCAAGCGTAGTCTGGAATGTTGTACGAGCCGTACGAATAACCGGGCCATAGCCCCGGTGCAAATGCAAACGGCGAAAGGCCCGACGAAAATTCGAGCGCTGCCGCGGATTCGGCGGCCAAGAGCTGCGCCTGCGTGGTTGCGAACGGCGAACGGCCGTTCGCAAGCGAGTTGATCAGCCGCGCGCGCATCAGCTGGTTCGTATTAAATCCCAACGGCTTGATTAGACCCGCAAAGGAGTTGAACCCGAGTGGGTTCACGAAGGATCGGTTGAATCCCAGATTGCTTACGGTTGGGACCAGCAATCGCTGGTTCATCAGCGCTTGATTGACTAGCGCCTGGTTCGTATTCATGACTCCCGAATTCATGGGCATTGAATTCATCCCCATTGCCGAGTTCATGCCGAACATCGGACGAAACATGAAGCGGCCCATGCCGTGTTGGGCGTGGGCCAGCGACGGAAGCGCCAGTATTCCGATCAGCGTTGCCGCCATGATGATGCGTTTAGACCATTGCATGATACGCCTCTCTGCGATAGGTCGATTGGTGAGCAACCCTGCCTTGAAATGCCGCAAAATCTGTTCAAAATCTCAGCAGTGCAAAAAGCATACCAGGGGTTGGCAAATGGCGAGCAAATCCAATCAGATTTGCGCGGGCATCAGCAGCGACGCAGTGGCGGCGAAGACCGGCAAGGGCTGGGATGAGTGGCTCGCCACGCTGGACAGAGCCGGCGCGTCGGCTTGGCCGCACAAACAAATCGCGACCTACCTTCACGATCAATGCGGCTGCCCCGATTGGTGGACTCAGATGATTACCGTCGGCTACGAGCAAGCCCGCGGCCTGCGCGTCAAACACCAGGTCGCCGACGGCTTCTCCGCCAGCGCCTCGAAGACCGTCGCGGTCCCAATTGCTGCCCTGTACACGGCGTGGCGAAATCCAATGACGCGCGCGAAATGGCTGCCTGATTCATCGACCATCACGATCCGAAAAGCGACGGCCAACAGGTCGATGCGCATCACCTGGAGCGACGGCACCAACGTCGACGTCGGCTTCTTCACCAAAGGCGCCTCGAAATCTCAAGTCGCCGTCGAACAGCGCAAACTCAAGAGCCTGCGCGAAGTCGCCCGCGTCAAGTCCTACTGGTCGAAAGCCTTGTCCGGTCTAAACGAGTTGCTCGAAGGTATTGCATCGAAAGCCAAATCATCCGGTGTCATGGCTACGAAACGGAAGACGTCGCGATGATTTCGGAACCACAACAATGCCGAGGCTCGCTCTGCCTGGAAACCGGGTTCTCATCGATGAACCAACACGCAATCCGGGCAGCTCCATCGCTGTGCACTTCGCCCTGTATTGGGATGAAACACGTCTACGCACTGGACCTTCGCCCGCGCCCGGCCGTCCTTCAAGCCTCAATCGGCCAAGAGGTTGCGACAATAACGAATGCGCAATAGGCATTCCATATCTGGCATACTTCGCACGTGGGAAGTACACAAATGTATGTTTTTTTCTCATAATTAGACTTTTGTAGACATTAATCGAGTGAATCCACCCACGCAATTTTTGACGGCGCTACAATAAACTGCCGAGAGCCGAGGCAGCGATCGGAATCCCGGACCCGGTATTCGGTATTGGTGTCGGAGGAAAGAGGAGACATATGAAGGAGCGCTGCGAAATCTTCCGGGACAGGGCCAATTCAGGTCGGGAAGACTCCCAGGAAGCGAAAAAAAATAAAAAAGCTGGGAAGGATCTCCCAGGACGCGGCCAAATCCGGCCATTTCCGGACAAGCCGAGAAAAAAAAGAAACGACGTCTTGCGTAATCCGGCCCAGCCCGGCCACGACGGATTTTGGAGTACGAAAAAAATAAGAAAATCAGAATCGATGTCACCGCACGCGGCCAATTCCGGCCAATTCCGGCCACGTCGATTCGAGAGCGAGCCACGACCTCTCCGAATCCGGCCAAATCCGGCCAAATCCAGCCACGTCCGAGGGCTTCGCCCATGACCGAGATTCCGGCAGACCTGAATCGTCGCCTGCGGGAGCATGATCAGATGCACCTGCTTTGGGGCTGGTCGCAATTGTCGGAAGGCGATCGCGCCGCGTTCATTCATGAATTGAGAAAACTGGACCTCGAACAACTCAAGCTCGAACACGCTCGCGTCGGCACGCGCGGACGGATTCCGCCCCTCGATCGCATCGAAATCATCCCGAAGGCAAATTCGGAGAATGACTCCGCGGCGCGGCAGATCGGCGAGGAAGCGCTTGCTCGCGGCGAGGTCGCGGTCGTGCTCGTGGCCGGCGGGCGCGGCAGCCGCCTGGGCTTCGAGCATCCGAAAGGGATGTACGGCATCGGGCCGGTGTCGGGCAAGAGTCTCTTCGCGTTCCATGCCGAAAAAATCCTGGCGCGGCGGCGAAAACACGGCGGCCGCATTCCGCTCTTGATCATGACCAGCGACGCCACGCACGACGAGACGGAGACCTATTTCGAGGAACAGCGCTACTTCGGCCTGCCGCTGGAAGACGTGCGCTTCTTTCGGCAGGGTACTATGCCAGTTTTGGCATTGGACCGGTTCCGATTGCTGCTCGAAGCGCCGGGCCGGCTGTGCCGCAGCCCCAACGGCCACGGCGGCACGCTGACGGCGCTGCAAGAATCGGGCCTGCTCGGCGATATGCACCAACTCGGCGTGCGCCACTTGTTCTATTTCCAGGTCGATAATCCGCTGGTGAAAGTAGCCGACCCGCTTTTTCTCGGGCAGCATTTGCAGGCCAAGTCCGAAGCGTCGTCGAAAGTCGTGCCCAAGGCCAAGCCGACCGACAAGATCGGCAACCTGGTGCTGGTCGACGGCCGCTGCACGATCATCGAATATCACGAGCCAGATGAAACTGAAATGTGGGCTCAAAAGAACGGTCGGCATTTGTTTCTCGACGGCAGTCCCGCCATCCATGTTTTCGAATTGGAGTTCCTCCGGCGCTTGACGCGCGAGGGGTTCGCGCTTCCGTTGCACTACGCCAAAAGGAAAGTCGATCATCTCGACGAAGCGGGCCAACTCGTACGGGCCACGGCCGCGAATGCCGTGCAACTCGAGACTTTCATCTTCGACACGCTGCCGCAGGCCAAACGCTGGCTTGCCGTCGAGACGACGCACGAAGAGGAATTCGCGCCGCTGAAAAATGCCGACAACGATCCGGCCGACAACCCGACGACCGTCCGCCGCGCTATCTCGTCGCTCGCCGCCGAATGGCTACGCCGAGCGGGAGTCAAACTGCCGGATGTGGATCGACATCGTGTCGAAATCAGCCCTCTGTTCGCGTTGGGACCCGAAGACGTGGCGCATCGATTGCAAGGAGATTTGACCATTCGCGGTTCTGTGTTTTTCGCGGAATAAGGTAGCTCCTCGCTCCGCGAGGGTCCTTCTCGAAATCCCTCGCGGAGCGCGGGTTGCCTTGGAGTAGCTCATGCTTCATGCCCTCATCATGGCCGGCGGCGGTGGGACCAGATTCTGGCCGCGAAGTCGGCGGACCAAACCGAAGCAATTCATCACGCTCACCGGCGAACGCACGCTCCTTCAGATGACGGCGGAGCGCGTCGAGTCGCAAGTCGCGCCATCGAATACCTGGATCATGACCGCGGCGGATCATCGCGACGAGGTCATCCGCCAGTTGCCGCACTTCCCGGAAAACCAGATCATCGGCGAGCCCTGCCCGCGCGACACCGCGCCATGCGTCGCCCTCGGCTCAGCCCTCATCGCCGCTCGCGACCCCGAAGGCATCATGCTCGTCATGCCCGCCGACCACGTCATCGAGCCCGCCCAGGAATTTCGCCGAATCGTCCACGCCGCGGAGCAACTCGTCGTCGAGCATCCGGCTTCGCTCGTCACCTTCGGGATCACGCCGACGTGGCCATCGACTGGCTACGGCTACATTCATAAGGGCCAATCGCTTCCGGGCCGACAAGGTCTCAGCGTTTTCAAGGTGAATCAATTCCGCGAGAAGCCCGACGAGGCGACCGCCAAGGAATACGTCGCGAGCGGTGAGTACTTCTGGAACGCGGGGATTTTCATCGGCCGGGCGCGGACGTTCGTGGAGGAATTCCACCGCAACGAAGCCGAGATGCACGATGGCGTGCAACGCATTGTCGCAGCTTGGGACACGCCGCGCCAGGCGCTCGCGTTCACCGAGGATTTCCCGCTGTTACACAAGATTTCCTTCGACTTCGCGGTCATGGAGAAGTGTCCGAATGTCATCGTAATGGCCGCACAGTACCAGTGGGACGACATCGGCAGCTGGCTCGCGATGGAACGCTTGCACCCGCACGACAAGGACGGCAATACCGTGCTCGCTCAACACGTCGGCCTGAAGACGAATGACTGCATCGTCGTCGGCGATCCGGACAAGATCATCGCCACGCTCGGCGTGAACAACCTCGTCATCGTGCAAGACGGCAACTGCTTCCTGGTCATCGACAAGAACCGCGAAGGCGAGGTCAAGTCGCTGGTGGAGGAATTGAAGAAGCGCGGCCTGGAGATGCATTTGTGACCGCGAAAGGGCGATTGCTCGGCGTTGATTATGGCGCCGTCCGCGTGGGCTTGGCTGTCTGCGACTCGGAGCGCATCATCGCGTCGCCGTTGACGATATACCATCGCCGCGATGGCGAGCGCGACGCCGACTATTTCAAGGAGCTAGTTCGCTCGGAGCAAATTGTTGGTTTGGTAGTCGGTTTGCCCGTCCACATGAGCGGCGAAGAAGGAGGAAAAGCGAAGGAGGCGCGGGCGTTCGGCGACCGGTTGGCGAGCGTGACGGGCCTGCCCGTCGTTTATTGGGATGAAAGATACACGACGGCGGACGCCGAGAGCCATCTCCGCAGCGCCGGCCTTTCGCTACAACAGCGCAAAGAGCGCCTCGACAAAGTCGCAGCCCAAATCCTGCTCCAAGCATACCTCGACGCGACAAAGTAAGGTGGCCCCTCGCTCCGCGAGGGATTCTGTTTTCACAAATACAAGAATCCCTCCCGGAGCGAGGGGGCCACCTTATAATTCACGCATGGAACTCGCTCCGATCACCTTGAGCTTCGACGGCGGTAGCGTCGTCGTCGAGGGCGGCGAGTCCGAGCAACGGGATAAGCTGCCGGGCTGTCGCTTCGACCCGCGCATTCGCCAGCATCGCGCGGAAGGGCGATACTACCGGGCCATCGTCGAAGCGCTGCGAGAGGAGAAGACTCCGTACACCGATAACGCTCGCGCCTACGAGCCCGTGAAATGGAACCTCAAGGCCGATCGCGAGCCATTCCCTCATCAGACCGAAGGGCTCGACACCTGGTGGCGCGAACGCGGACAAGGCGTGGTCGTCCTACCGACCGGCACGGGCAAGACATTCCTGGCCATGCTCGCGATCCTGAGGGCCGGCCGGCCGGCGCTGGTCGTCACGCCCACGATCGACCTGCTCAATCAATGGTACGGCCTGCTCAAGGACGGATTCGGCGTCGAAGTAGGTCTTCTGGGCGGCGGCAGCTACGACATCCAGCCCCTGACGGTCGCCACCTACGATTCGGCTTACATTCACCTCGAACGCTGGGGCAACAAGTTCGGCCTGCTCGTCTGCGACGAGTGCCATCACCTCCCTGGCCCAAGCTATCAGATGATCGCCGCCGGCAGCATCGCTCCATTTCGGTTGGGCCTGACGGCGACGCCCGAGCGCGCGGACGGCCAAGACGCGATGCTGGCCGGCTTGCTCGGTCCGATCGTCTACCGGCGCGAAATCACGCAGCTGGCCGGAGAGTTTCTCGCGGAGTATCGCACCGAGCGTGTCTATGTCGAATTGACGCCCGCGGAGTTGAAGAGCTATCTAGCCAATCGCGATCATTTTCGGCAATTCGCCGCCAGTCGCGGCATCTCGCTCGGCGCGCAAGGTGGATGGCAGAAATTCGTTTTCCTATGTCAGCGCTCGAGCGCCGGCCGGCGCGCGTTCAAAGCATACTTGGACCAGAAGCGAATGGAACGCGCTCCCGAGGCCAAGATGGCCAAGCTCGAGGAACTGCTCAAGAATCATCATTCTGATCGAATTTTGATCTTCACCGCCGACAATGCCACCGTCTACCGGATCGCCCGCAAGCACCTTGTCCCAGCGATCACGCACCAGACCAAGGCCAAGGAACGCAAGCAGATTCTCGAACGCTTCCACTCCGGCGCGTACCCGATCCTGGTGACGAGCCAGGTGCTCAACGAGGGCGTCGATGTACCGGCCGCGAGCGTCGGCATCGTCCTGTCGGGCAGCGGCACGACCCGCGAAAACGTGCAGCGACTCGGTCGGCTCCTGCGCAAGTACGGCGACAAGCAGGCACTGCTCTATGAAGTGGTGGCTCGCGGCACTTCGGAGGAATACACGAGCGATCGAAGGCGGCAGCACACGGCGTTTCGCTGATCGCTCGTCAGAAGTCGGCCAAAGCGCCGAGCCTTCCCAGGCCATAATGCCGGCATCTTCGTCTCGATAAGTCACTGTCCTGACGTAATCCCCTGTTTGCGTTGTAGTTCCGCACCTTCAATCGTCGGTTATAATGTCAGATGGCAGTTTGGGTGTGGCTGGGAGTTCGATGGCGACGGCGGAACTTGACCGGGACACGCTGATGCGGCGCCTGCGCCAGAGTGGGCTGCTGTCTAACGAGCAATTTCAGCACGCCTATCAGCTTGCGGCTGAGACAGATGACGGCGCGGTCCTCGCTCAACTGCTGGTCCGCGACGATCTCCTCACCAGCTTCCAAGCCCGCATGCTCGTGTCCGGCCGCACCACAGGCTTCATGCTCGGCCAATACCGCATCCTCGAGCCGATCGGCAAGGGCGGCATGGGCCGGGTGTTCAAGGCCGAGCACGTCGGCATGGGACGGACCGTCGCCATCAAGGTGCTGTCATCGCAACTGGTCAAAACAGATCGAGCTCGCGAATTGTTTCGGCATGAGGTCAAGGCGGCCGCGCGACTCTCGCATCCGAATATCGTTACCTCCTACGACGCCAATGAATTCGGCGAGCGCCATTTCCTGGTGATGGAATACGTCGATGGGCCGAATATGCAGGAGCTGGTCGAGGAGCACGGCCCGCTGCCGATCGGCACCGCCTGCGATTTCGTCCGTCAAGTAGCGATCGCGCTGCAATACGCGTCCGACAGCGGTATGGTTCATCGCGACGTCAAGCCGGCCAACCTGCTCGTCCAGCGTAGCGGTTCGAGCACCGGTTGCACCGTCAAGGTCCTCGATTTCGGCCTCGCCCGCCTTCACCAGCCCCCAACTGTGGGCGACAGCCAGCAGACGATCAAAGTCGACAATCAGACGGTGATGGGTACGCCGGATTACATGTCGCCGGAGCAGGGGCGAAATCTGCACACGGTCGATATTCGCTCGGACTTGTACAGCCTGGGCTGCACGTTCTATTACATGCTGACTGGCAGGCCGCCCTTTGCCGGCGGACGGGCTCTGGAGAAACTGGTGCGGCATTTCTCCGAACCGCCGCGGCCAATCGCCGAACTGCGCTCGGACGTGCCGGACGCGGTGGCGGAGATCGTACACCGGCTCATGGCCAAGAGCCCGATGGAGCGGCATCAATCACCA
>Ga0206945_1045_pt1 | contig 28956 bp, 25 predicted proteins | sample Alteio_BWOrgHeat_5_FD_152982 | JGI IMG/M metagenome (GOLD analysis project Ga0206945, IMG submission 152982) | Enriched cells from forest soil in Barre Woods Harvard Forest LTER site, Petersham, Massachusetts, United States -... | ecosystem: Environmental > Terrestrial > Soil > Temperate forest > O... | reverse complement strand
GGTGCCAACGCCAATAGCAGGAAAAGCAGGGATTTTTTCATGGTACTTTATCAACCCGACGTCAAATTCGATTCTAATCTTTAGGATTTGAGGAAGTGTTAAGTTGCTACATGGGCATCATATGCTCTTGAGGTTTTGTACAGAAAGCAGCAAACCCCATAACCATTTTCCGCGTTTTTGTGCAGGAAGGCCTTTTTGTGCAAAGCCAATATTTGACAAAAGAACAAAAAGAGAACATATTCCGTTATGGCCAAATCTTCCTCACACTTTGTATGCCAGAGCTGTGGCGCCAGTTTCCCTAAATGGGCCGGACGTTGTGAAGCTTGCGGAAGCTGGAATACGCTGGTTGAGGAAACGCTCACCGCCGGGCCACCGAAAGGTTTGGCCGATGGCAGCAAAAGCCGCAAATCGTATAAAATTGAATTTGTACCCCTGAAGGGCACCGAGCAATCCCTGCCTCGACGCCTTTCTGGTATCGGTGAGTTCGACCGCGTGGTCGGAGGTGGGCTTGTACCTGGCTCAGCTCTGCTAGTCGGCGGCGATCCGGGTATCGGCAAATCGACATTACTGCTGCAAGCCGTCTGCCGGCTCGCAAAACTGTACCGCGTCGCCTACATCTCTGGCGAGGAAGCGATTGATCAGGTGCGCCTGCGGGCGGAGCGGCTTAACCTCGCTGATGCGAATTGCGATCTCGCCGCTTCGACGTCGATCCGCGACATTGTCGGCTCCGTCGATCATGCTGATGCGCCAGATATCCTTATTATCGATTCTATCCAGACGATGTATGTCGATACGCTCGACAGCGCGCCGGGTACCGTAGCCCAAGTACGCACCAGCGCGCAGGAGCTGATCCGCATCGCCAAGAAACGTGGCATCTCGCTCATCCTTGTTGGCCATGTGACGAAGGAAGGCACCATCGCCGGACCGCGCGTACTGGAACATATGGTCGATACCGTCCTCTATCTCGAAGGTGATCGCGGACATCAGTTTCGCGTGTTGCGCGGCGTAAAAAATCGCTTCGGCGCGACCGACGAAATCGGCGTTTTTGAAATGACAGATAAAGGTCTGCTTGAAGTGCCCAATCCCTCGGCGCTGTTTTTGGCCGATCGGCGCGGCGATACATCCGGCGCTGTCGTCTTCGCTGGCCTTGAAGGAACGCGGCCGGTACTTGTGGAAATTCAAGCCCTGGTTGCACCTACGTCCTATGGCACGCCGCGTCGCGCCGTGGTTGGCTGGGATAGCGGGCGTCTGGCGATGATCCTTGCCGTTCTGGAAGCACGTTGCGGCGTCGCTTTCGGCATGAATGACGTTTATCTGAATGTCGCCGGCGGCTTGCGCATCGCCGAACCCGCCGCCGATCTCGCCGTTGCCGCAGCGTTGCTGTCGTCGCTGACCGGCGAACCAGTGCCCGCCGAATGCGTGGTGTTTGGCGAGATCGGCTTATCCGGCGAAGTGCGCCGCGTCAGCCAGCCGGATCTGCGCTTGAAAGAAGCCGTCAAACTCGGCTTCACGCAGGCGATCATGCCACAAACCGACAACGCGCGAAAAATTCCTGCTGAGGTTCCGCTCCGTCGCACCGAACTGCGCACACTCGGCGAATTACTGCCGCTGTTTCAGCCGGAACGAACGGCCAAGCGGGCGTAGCTTGTCCTTCTCCAAGGGCTGTGTTTATATCTCGGGGCATTCTCCTGCATGGAACGCCCCATGAAAATTCTGTATCGCCTTTTGATCTTCCTGCTGATTTTTGGCTTATCTAGTGCCTACGCCCAAACCCCGGCGCCCGCAAAAGATAGCAAAGAAAAAATTACCATCGCCCAATTCGGTAAGGAACGTTTTCTGCTTTATCTGCCGCTTTACGTAGCGATGGAAGAAGGCATATTCACCAAACACGGCCTCACTGTCGATCTCAAATTTGCCGGCAATGATGACCAGATTTTTGCCGCCGTGATTAGTGGCGCGGCGCAAATCGGTGTTGGTGATCCGGTCTTTACCGCGATTTCACATGACAAAGGTGGACCAGGTAAGGTTGTGGCGATGATGCTGACCAATCTTGGCGTCGGCGGTGTCGCCATTGACCCCAAAGTGCCGATGATCAAGACACCGGATAATCTCGACGGGCTTCGCATCGGTTCACTGCCCGAACCGTCGACGACCTATACCCTTCTGAGCGGTGTAAAAAAACATTATGGCCTGAACCTGCAAATTGTGCAGGCGCCGATCGACGGTCAGGCTGCACTGGTTGAAGCCGGCAAGGTCGATATCGCCGTGGTTCTCGAACCCGATGCCTCAATCCTTGAAGACAAAGGTTTTCGCCGCGTCTTCGATCTGGCGAAATGGACCGACCCACAAGTGATCACCGGTTTCACGGCGACCGAGGATTTCATCAAGGCCCATCCGGAAACCATACAGAAAGTCGTCGATAGCCTGCAGGAAGCCTTGAACATAATTTACAAGGACCCACAGGTCGCTTACCGCACCGGTAAGAAGCTTTATCCCAATTTGTCGGACAAGGTCGTGCACACCGCTGTCGATCACATGTTGAGCGAGAATATGTATCCGCATTCGGCCATCGTTCCCGACGAGCTATGGCAACGCACGCTGAAAACTCGCCTGGATAGCGACGAGTTGAAGAAACCGCAAGCGACCACTATTGCCGTCGACAATAGCTTTGCCATCCAGGCCGGCAAGGATGTCGGCGTCGCCGCTCCATGACGGTTCTCCTCCGAGCACACAATATCGGTAAAAGTTTTCGCCAGCCCGACGGCGCCTCCTTCGCCGTTCTTGAAAATATCAGCCTTACCTTGAATGCCGGCGAAGTGGTTTGCCTTCTAGGCGCCAGCGGCAGCGGCAAAACCACTTTTCTGCGTGTGCTGTCTGGCGAGGAAAAACCGGATAAGGGTGAAATCCAGTCCGATGTGGCGCGGCCCGGCGCGCAATTCGGTTATCTATCGCAAGGTGACCGCCTCCTGCCGTGGCGCAAGATCCTCGACAATGTCGCGCTCGGCAGGGAGCTTCTGAACCAGAGCAAAGCCACTGCCCGCAGCGCCGCATACGAAACCCTGCGATCCGTCGGCATGGACTCTTTCGTCACCAGCATGCCGTCGCAACTTTCCGGCGGCATGCAGCAGCGCGTCCTTCTGGCGCGCATGCTAGCGCTGAAACCACGGCTTTTGCTACTCGACGAGCCGACCAGCAGCCTCGACGTTCTGGCACGCCGCGAATTGGCGACGCTCATCAAAAACTATACGCGCGAACAACAGGCAGCGACCTTGGTGGTGACACATTCGGTCGAGGAAGCATGTTTTATCGCCGACCGCATTTGTATCGTTACACGTTCCCCTGCACGGGTATTCAAGGAAATCCGGATTGCCGATGACGGCGCCGAATTGCCGCGCGAAGACGCTCTGAACACCGTTATGCATGATCTGTGGTTAGCGCTGGAGGCGGCGTGATGAACAAATTACGCAACCTCGTCCTCGTCTTGCTTCCTGCCATCCTGTTTCTTACCTTCTGGCAATGGTTCACCGGCGGCAACGACCGGCTGCAATTTCTTTTTGCTTCACCAGCGATGATCGGCCATGTCGCATTGGAAGAACTCGGACAAATCGATATCTGGCGTAACACCTTTGTGACACTGAGCGAGGCGGCGCTCGGACTTCTGGCAGGAACGGTTCTAGGCACGGCAGCAGGATTGCTGCTGTGGGGGAATGGAAAGATCGATTTCATCGTGCGGCCCTATTTAATTTTCATCGGCTCGATACCAATCTTCGCTCTGGCGCCGATTATGATCATGTGGTTCGGCATCGGCCTATTGTCCAAAGTTGTGATGGCTGGATTCGCGGTATTTTTTGTGTCGCTGCTGCAAGCCAATGAAGGCGCGCATGAAATCGCGCGACAATATCTGGGTTTTGCCCGAAGTATTGCGGCGTCGAACGCCCACATCGTGCGAAAAATCATCATCCCCGGCGCAATCAATTGGGTGATCGCCGGATACAAACTGAATGTCGGCTTTGCCCTGATGGGCGCCTTTATCGGTGAATTCGTCAGTTCGGAAACCGGGCTCGGGCATTACATTCTGAAGGCCAGCGCGCTTTACGATATGCCACGGGTTCTCTTTGGGCTCTTGATGATTTCCGGGCTGGGCCTCTTGATGACCAGCCTGGCCTGGATACTCCAAATGCAACGCCGATTTTAATTATTTTAGCGCATAAACGCACCTAACCCACTGATTTTTAAAGACACCATTCCCTTTTTGCGATTCTGTGCTACATAGACCCTGTTTTTAGTAAGTTCTTATGTTCACAGGTGTACATGGAACCACAACACGGCCTGAATGTTCTGGATTATTCCGTTCTCGGCATCATTGTGCTGTCCGGATTGCTTGCTCTTATGCGCGGTTTTGTGCGCGAAGTTTTTTCACTGGCGGCTTGGACGGGTGCTTATTTCGCGGCGGCCAAATATTACACGCTCGCCGAGCCATGGACCCATCGTTACATCAAGAACCCGACCGGAGCGACCGCTTTGGCTGCTGTCGTCGTTTTTGTTCTGGCTCTGACAATTCTGGCGCTGGCCGGACATCTGTTGGCGCGACTCATACGTGGCAAGGCGTTGACGGCAATTGACCGTTCACTGGGTTTCATGTTCGGCTTGCTGCGTGGTATTTTGATCGTCTGTCTTCTCTATCTGGGTGCCAGCTATATTCCTTGGCTGAATATGGACAAGCTGACCGGCGCTCAAACCGAAGCGAAGCCGCTCGATCAGCCAGAATCGAACGGGAAAGAGGCCGACAAGGAAAAAGATGAACCTCCCGAATGGCTTGTCACGGCAAAGACCCGTCCTGCATTGGCGGCCGGCGCACGGATACTCAAGGCCTTTATTCCTGAAAAAGAAATTGAAAAAACCATGCAGACATATGATGATCAGAAATCTTCGGTCCATCAAATCATCAATGAACAGGCCAAGGATATTTTAAGCATCCCAGGAACCGAGAGCCCTAAAACAGAATCTCCGCCGGCCTATGATGATAAAAGCCGTTCGGGTATGGATAAACTTATCAATCAGAAAGACAATCCATGATCCCCTTAATCACTGACCCTTTTGACGACGACAAGCTCAAGGAAGAATGCGGCGTTTTCGGCATTATGGGTAAGGATTCGGCCGCTGCCATGACCGCCCTCGGTCTGCACGCGCTTCAGCATCGTGGGCAGGAAGCAGCCGGTATCGTTAGCTTCGACGGTGAACATTTTCATTCTCACCACGCACTCGGTCATGTCGGTGAAAATTTCAATACCGAAGCGGTCATCAGCAAGCTGGTCGGCTCGTCGGCCATCGGCCATACGCGTTACGCCACCACCGGAGAAACTGCGTTTCGTAACGTGCAACCACTTTTCGCCGATTTTGACTTCGGTGGTTTCGCCATCGGCCATAACGGCAACCTGACCAACGCCCTGACCCTGCGCAAACAGCTGGTCAAGCGCGGATGCCTGTTCCGTTCGACCACCGATACTGAGGTTATCATCCATCTGATGGCAATGGGTCGGGACGGCAATGTCGTCGACCGCCTGATCAATGCCCTGCACCAGGTGGAAGGCGCCTATTCGCTGGTCGCCCTAACAAAAGATATGATCATCGGCGTGCGCGATCCCAACGGCGTACGCCCGCTGGTCCTCGGCAAATTCGAGGATGCTTATGTTTTGGCGAGCGAGACCTGCGCGCTCGATATCATCGACGCTCAATTCGTCCGCGACATCGAACCCGGTGAGCTTGTGGTCATCAAGGATGGTCGTGTCGAAAGCCTAAAACCTTTCGGCACCCAGCCCCACAAATTCTGTATTTTCGAATATATTTATTTTGCACGACCGGATTCATCGGTCGAAGGACGTTCGGTTTACGAAATGCGCAAGCAGATCGGCATTGAACTGGCACGAGAATCCCCCGTCAAAGCCGATATTGTGATACCGGTGCCGGATTCCGGTGTGCCTTCGGCCATCGGCTATGCGCAGGAGAGCGGCATTCCGTTTGATCTTGGTATTATTCGCAATCACTACGTTGGACGCACCTTTATTCAGCCGACGGAGCGCATCCGGCATCTGGGCGTACGGCTTAAACACAACGCCAACCGGCGTTTTATCGAAGGCAAAAGCGTTGTTATGATTGACGACTCCATCGTGCGCGGCACGACCTCGACCAAGATTGTCGAGATGCTGCGTGGCGCGGGTGCTAAAGAAGTGCATATGCGCATCTCAAGCCCACCAACCAAACACAGCTGTTTCTACGGCATCGACACGCCACAAGTGGATAAGCTTCTGGCGCATAATTATACTGTGGATCAGATGTCCCGTTTCATTGGCACCGACAGCTTGGCCTTCATCTCACTGGATGGCCTCTATCGCGCCATGGGTGAAACCAAACGCAACGCCGAAACACCTCAATTCTGCGATGCCTGCTTCAGTGGCGATTACGCCATTCCGCTCACCGACCTTAATTCCAACGAATTGCAAGGTGAGCTTTCATTTCTGGCAAAAGCGAGCGAATAATTATCGCTTCTTTTTCTTATTCATATATTCGGTTTTTTTCTTGTCTTCAAACGGATTCGCGCTCTTCTTCATCTGCCAGCGGACCGGCACGCCTTGGATGCCAAAAATCTTGCGCAGACCATTGGTCAGAAAGCGCCGGTAACTTTCCGGCAGATCAACATTGTTGAGCCAGAGCGAAAAGGTCGGCGGGCGGCTTTTGACCTGCGTCATATAGCGCAATTTGATGCGGCGGCCTGCGGTGATCGGCGGCGGATGCTCGGTTTCCATTTCTTCGAGCCAGCGGTTGAGCTTGCCGGTCGAGATACGCATGTTCCAGATGTCGTAGATTTTCAAAACCGCCTTCATCAATGTGTCACACCCATCGCCCTTAAGCGCCGATAAGGGCACGATCGGTAACCCCGCTACTTGTGCCAAAGAATCTTCAGCCATTTCATGAATGATTTTAAGGGCGACACGTTTGTCCTTGATCGCGTCCCATTTATTCGCGGCGATGACAAGCGCCCGTCCTTCTTCTACCACGTGATGCGCAATGGTCAGATCCTGTTTATCAAAAGGCATCGCAGCATCGATAACCAGAATGACGACATGCGCCAGCCGTATAGCGCGCAAACTTTCATGCGCGCTGAGTTTTTCCAGGTTGCCCGTAATGCGTGCCCGGCGACGCAAACCTGCGGTATCGACAAGCCGCACCGGCTTGCCTTTATATTCCCATGCGATTGGAATAGAATCGCGCGTCAAACCCGGTTCAGGCCCCGTCAGCATGCGTTCCTCACCAACAAGCCGGTTGACGAGCGTGGATTTCCCAGCGTTGGGGCGCCCAACGATAGCGATGTTGAGGAATTTCTCTTCGTTGTCCTGTTTTTCTTCCGTCTCTCCGATTTCGACATAAGGTTGGAGCACCTCATATAATTCTATCATGCCTTCGCCGTGAGAGGCGGAAACGGGGATAGGCTCACCGAAACCAAGGGCACTCATTTCATCGAGGCTGGCCGGCAATCGTGTGCCTTCACATTTATTGGCGATAAGAAGAATGGGTTTACCGCTTGTGCGAATTTCGCGGGCGATGACCTTGTCTTCCTGTGTCAGACCGACACGCGCATCGACGACCAGAAGAATAACATCCGTTCGCTCGAATGCCTCCTTGGTACGCGCGGCGGTGCGCGCGGAAAGGCTTCCTTTGGGACGGATGTCCTCCAGACCGGCGGTGTCGAGAACATGGAATTTGAGATCGAAAAGTTCGCCTTCGCCTTCGCGCCAATCGCGAGTCACGCCCGACTCGTCGCTGACGAGCGCCATGGACTTGCCCACCAGACGGTTGAACAAGGTCGATTTGCCGACATTCGGCCGGCCGGCTATGGCGATGGTGAAAGGCATGCAAGACTCTTACTAAACTATCGCACCAAAGTATAATCCAATTAAACTGGCCGTTTTTTCCATCGGCCAACACCCAGAACGCCGAGCGTGACACCAGACGACACCATTATACAAGCCGGATAAAACCAGTTCACGATAACCAAATTCTCCATGGCAAAAAGAGCCATAATATATTTAGCGATGGTTATAATATACATAGACATCGGCTCCTCCCATGGTTTCTGAAAGGACTTTCTTATCGTAGGATAAAAACCCGCAACATCGACCACACTCAGAAGAATAACAGTCAATAAAGGTTGTTTTGTAAGATACCAAAGAAAAATTGAACCAAGGCCGATGATAAAAGATATCCAGTCCGACCGCGTAATGTTTTTTTCGCCCCGACTCCACGCGCAGACGGCAATCAATAAGCAAAACAGCGCCGTAACCATCGTGGCCCAAGCTCCGGGGCCTGCTTTTTCAAGAAACTGGATAAGCCAAAGGACGGCCAAAGAGAGACCCCAGAGAATCCAGCTGAAAAGATGAGGCTTGGTATGGCTTCGAAAAATCTCGACCAAATATATGATAAACGAAGCAATCCCAACGAGACTTGCACAAACACCAAGAATGTCGCGATATGAAATTTCATGGACATTTATTCCATTCATTTCAACGCCACAAGTTCACCCTTATTAGTAACGACGTAGATCGTCCGGTCGGCCACGATCGGCGTAATATAGGATGGATCGCCGATATCGATCACATCGACCTGGTTACCGTCATCCGTCGCAAAACTGACCAGCTGGCTCAGCGAATTGGTAAGCCAGAGACGATTAGCGGCCAGGATCGGACCGGTCCAGGAAAGCTTGTCGGAGTCTTTCTCTTTCGGGTCTGCTCGTTTTTGCAATTCATGTACCCAGATGATACGCCCGCTCTCGCGCGTCAGCGCCACAAGCTGATTATCATTACTGAGAATAAAGACCGTATCGCCGTCCGCGATTGGCGTATTGATGCCGCCGATATCCGTTTCCCAGTCGCGGTCGCCCGTGCGATGATCGATTGAGGCGATGCGGCCACTATGGCCAATGGCGATGACGCGGTCACGATCAATGACCGGCAGGCCACGAATATCAGCGATCGCCGGAAGTGCACCAACTTGTGTTGCGGTGCTCAGGGCATAATTCCAGGACACGCGCCCGTTTTCCGCGCGCAAGTTGTAGATTTCCCCGGAGCTATAGGCGATAACGACGCTGTCACCAACCACCGCCGGGTTAGAGGCACCCATCAAAGTCGCGCTTTCGGCAATACCGTTATGGCGCCAAAGCATATCGCCCGTCCCGGCATCAAGCGCTGTCAGTTCGTTATCGATCGTTACGCCATAGACGCGGCCATCGGCAATGGTTGGCGCAGCGCGGACCGGCTTCATCAGTGAATGACGCCATTTGACCTTGCCGTTATCGGCGCTGAGGGCGATCACCTCACCAAAGCCGGTGGTGGCATAAACCGTGTCACCATCGACGCCAAGACCTCCACCCATTGTGTCTTCTTCCTGGTCTTCTGGTGTGGTGTTAAATTCCCACACTTCATGCCCGTTCTTCGTCTCGAAGGCGCTAATAAGGCCACGAGAATCCATCGTGTAAATAAGGCCATGGCTGACAACCGGTCGCGCCAAAAGCTTGAAATCCGAATCCGAGCCGTTGCCGATATCCGCACGCCAGATCTCATGGGGATGATCGGCCAGAGCCGCGTTTGGCATGACATGGACGGCATCATAACCTGCCTGCGGCCAGGCGGCATTTTCGAAAACGGGCAGTAACTGAGGTTTCGTGTCTTGAAGATCCTTATCCGGGGTCGCACCCTTGGTCTCCTCCATAACGGCGACGCGCGTGCCCTTGACGGTGCTGCCGATCGGCTTCGCCGTGCTGCTACAGGCCGTAAGAGCAAAAGGCGCACCCAAGACAGTCAGCAAAAGAAACAAGGGCCAAATTCTGAACACGGCTTGGCCCTCCAGCCTACTCGCTGATAAAACGCAGCATATCGGCAGCACGGGCGCTCAACGTGCGGGGCGCTTCGGCGTTTTGCGCCAGATCGGTGAAGATTTTCCGTGCTTCCGCCTTATCGCCTAACTTCAAGGCCAGATAACCTTGATACTCCCTGGCAAGAAAATGCCATGGAGCCTTTTCATCCTGTAGAGGCTCAAGCCTCTTTTTCAGTGCGGCTGGAGCGGCGCTATCCATTTGCGTCCGCACCGAAAAAAGATCGGCCAATTGACGCAATGCCGGATCGACCTTTTGATCCTTGGCGACTTCATCATAAAGCTGCACGGCCCTGTCATTGTTGCCAGCCTTAGCCGCAAGGCCAGCGGCATCGATTTCTGCCAGCGCGGCCTGCGAGGTTCCCGGGTTTTTCAGAGCAAAGCTTTCTTCCGCCGCCATAAGCTGGCCAGAATCCGAACCGGGCTGAGCCGTTGCGTGGATCAACCCTGCCGTGGCTTCCTGGTTTTTACTTAATTGCCAGGAGCGCCACGACGTTATACCGGCCGTTGCAACAATAATGATGAGAGCGGCCGCAACAACCCATGGGCCGTAACGCTTCGCCAAGGCTTCAAAGCGCTGGCGCTCAAGATCGTCTTCGACTTCTTGAAAGAGATTGTGATCCGTCATGTTTTCATTTTTTCCATTTAATCGAACAGCCGATACTGGCGTGCTGCTCGGCGGGGCCGCGGCCGGTTTCGGCGATCAGTTTCATGGCCTCGAACAACTCGCGTTTGCTTCCGGGCGGCGGGGTATTTTTACCGCCAGCATCAATACGCCCGTGATAAGCCAGCTTGAGATCGGCATCAAAACCATAAAACTCGGGCGTGCAGGCCGCATCATAAGCGCGTGCGATGTCCTGTGTCGTGTCGAGGACATAGGGAAACGGTAGATTCTTTTCCGTCGTGAGCTTTTTCATATTATCGAAATTGTCGTCCGAATAATTGACCGTATCATTCGACATGATGCCAACCGCGCCGATGCCTAACGTCTTGAGCTCACTCACGTCGCGGATGATGCGATCGAGCGCGCTTTTCACATAGGGGCAGTGGTTGCAGATAAACATCACCAACAAACCCTTCGGCCCCCGCAGGTCTGCGAGTGTATAAAATTTTCCATCCGTGCCTTGCAAGCGAAAATCTGCCGCCGACCATCCGGCTTGAACAGGTCCCTTTTGGTCTTTCAGAGCTGGCTGAGACATGGCATTCTCCTTAGGTTTGAGGGTTCAGGAGGACGTAAAGGCATACCGGACCAATGACTGACACGCAAGCCATCCTGACCGCTTTATGCGATGCAACAATTTTCACCGGCGAGGGCATGGAGCAAAACCATGCCCTGCTGACGAAAGGCGGCAAAGTTGTTGATATTGTGGCGCAGGCTCGCATACCGGCCGACGCGCATAAAATTTTCCTTACGGACCACATTCTTGCCCCCGGCTTCATCGACGCGCAAGTCAATGGCGGCGGCAATATTCTTTTCAACAATGCCCCAATGCCTGAGTCCTGTCTTGCCATTGCCGCCGCCCATCGCCGCTTCGGGACTAAGCGCCTATTGATCACCTGTATTTCCGACCGGCCGGAAATAACAGCACAGGCAATCGCTGCGATGCGTGCAGCGCGCAAGCTGGATCCATCCATTCTTGGCATTCATATCGAGGGGCCGCATCTGGGAGTTGAACGACGCGGTGTTCATAAGGCTGATTATCTGCGCGGCATGGATGAAAAAGACCTGCACCTTTACAGGCGTGAGGGTGATGAGATCATGCTCATCACGATCGCGCCGGAAAACGTATCGCCGGACCAGATCAAAACGCTGCGGCAACAGGGCGTGATCATTTCCCTCGGCCATACCGGCGCGACGGCAGAACAAATTCATGCCGCGCTTGCAGCGGGGGCGACCGGTTTTACACATCTTTATAACGGCATGGGCAAACCAAACGCAGATTCCTTTGTGCCGGCGGATGCCGCGCTGAAAGACAGGAACAGCTGGTGTGGGCTGATTGCTGATGGACATCATGTGAGTGCAGAACTCATCCAGCGCGCCTTACGTGACAAACCGAGAGGCAAAATCTTTCTTGTGAGTGATGCAATGCCGCCAGCCGCCAGCGATGATCCAAAACCGTTCGATCTTTATGGTGAAACGATCCATGTGGAAAATGGCGCCTGCATTAGTAACGAAGGAAAACTGGCTGGATCGGCGATTACGCTCGCGGATGCGGTGCGGCATTGCGTGAAAATCGGTATCGATCTGGCCGAAGCCTTGCGCATGGCGTCCACCTATCCAGCGGCATTTTTGGGGATCGATAAAAAATACGGCAAGCTTCTCCCGGGGTATGCAGGAGATGTTGTCGGATTAAAGGCCCAATCTTTGGACATAAAAAATTGGACAAACGAGCTGCAGAATTGACGGAAATTCTTTTAATATCAGTGCAGTGCACATAATGCGCCTATGGCATGAAAGTATTATTTACATTGATTTAACCATACCAAAAAATCTATTGTGCCCCATGTTTAGAATCATATTGATGAGTTAACTTCATGAAAAGAAGCAGAATTTTCGAAGAATATGGGTTAGAATTCGAACCCCTTCCTGGGAGAATGGTAGCCGTTTCTCGCAGTCAGTTAACACGTTTACTTGATCAATACAGAGATAATGCAAGAATATTAACAAGAAGGCATGAAAAGATCCAAAGAAAATTAGTAAAGCAAGCTACGAAAGATCCTTTAACGGGTCTGCATAATAGAAGGTTTATTGGAACCACTCTCAACGGTCTACAGCGTATAGCCAGAAGACGCGGATACGCTGTTATTATGGGCGATCTCGACGAGTTCAAAGATGCCAACGATACGTATGGCCATACGGCAGGCGATATTATTCTCAAGCACGCAGCGCGCATATTAAAGAGGAAAGCAAAAAGATCATCTGATCATGTTCTTCGCTATGGTGGCGAGGAATTTCTTATGTTTCTCGGCGATTGCAGAGGTATACAACAAGCCGCCAAATTTGCGGAAATGCTTCGCCGATCCATTCAAGAATCCTCAATAACAGTAAGGCTCAATGGGAAGCCCGTGGAAGTAAAAATTACCTGTAGCTTTGGCGTGGCTGTTTTTACTGCTCCCTCACATGGCAAAGGTCAGCCTGAGACTCTGGACATGGTCATTCATAGAGCAGATCAGGCTCTCTACACAGCGAAAGGAAAGCCAGCGAACGGCAAGAAAAATGGTCCAAGAGAAAAGGATGCACGAAATCGTGTCTGTTTTGATGACGGATTGGGTCATCTTCAGATTTTGCCCCGAAGTTCATCTCCAAAAAGAGCAGCTATTAATACCACTGTCAGATCAAGGACCGCCCCATCCAGGCCGCACCGCGCAAGCCACTCAAAGCACCGTGTTGAGCCGGGATGAATTTTGTCCTAAGATTTTTAGAAATTGTATACTTCTCCCAACGCTTCGGCACCTCATTATAAAGCCCGGGCAGATTGCTCAAACCGCCGCTCACGACAATGATGTCCGGATCAAACATATGGATCACGGGCACCATGGCCTTGGCGACCACTGTATAAAACCGGTCGAGCACGCGTTGCGCCTCTTTATCTCCGCCGCGCGCACGTTCAGCGATCTGTGTCGCGTCGTTTTGTGCGCCGGTCATCGCGGCATAGAGCCGCACCAGTGCGGGGCCGCTGATGGATTTATCGATGCAGCCTTTCTGGCAACAGAGGCATTCGGTCAAAGGTCCATCCTCTGTTTCACGGAACGGCAACGGAATATGACCAAATTCGCCGGTGAGGCCATTGGGTCCGGCGACGATCTTTTGATCAACGATTAAACCGCCACCAACGCCAGTTCCGAGGATAAGGCCGAACACAATCCGATACCCCGCTCCCGCGCCGCCCACTGCCTCGGAAAGCGCGGCACAATTAGCATCATTGGCAAGAGCAACAGGACGATTAAGAATTCTTCTTAAATCCTCGCGCAAGGGTTTTCCGGAGAGACAGGGCGTGTTGGTGGCGACCGGAATACTGCCGGTTTCCTGATCAACCGTGCCAGGTACACCAACACCGATCGACGAAGCGTGGCTACCTTGTTTCTCAAGTTGGTTTACAATATCGCCGCACATCGTAATGAGGTCAGAATAATCTTCCGGCGTTGATCGAACGATCTGCGCCACCTTTCGCCGATCCGTATCAAACAAGGCACCGGCGATTTTGGTGCCACCGATATCGAGACCTATAATAAAAGACACATGCCGCTCCCTTCCTATGATTTCGAAACCACTATCGATGATTCCGGGTTGTATCTCACGTTAGAATCGCTTTAGGAGTATCTTTAAGAAAGCCGGTATTCTTATTTCGATATCGTAACGTGCTGATCTAACAATCGTTTTTCGTTGTTGTGTGAAGGACACAAAATTGGCCCTTACCGGCAAAAATTGCCGGATTTCTTAAGATAATTTTCATAAAGAAGGGCTTACTCTTTAACCAATAATAACGGGTTGTTCAAACGCAGCCCATCCGCAGTTAAGACCGAGGTCCCGTCCGGGAACTCATCCATCAGGCAAGTTCTTGTCGTTAAGGAGTCCCATCCGTGAACGCTTTTTTACAGACTCTTCGTAATCTCGGCCCGGTGCGGCTTCTTGCGATCGCTCTTGTAACTTTCGGCCTGCTGGGTTTCTTCGGTTTCATCACAACACGTATTACGGCCTCACCCTTGGCCCTGCTCTATACGCAGCTCGACCAGCAGGATTCCAGCGCCATCGTTCAAAAGCTGGAAGGTATGAAAATCCCCTATGAAGTGGATTCCAGCGGAAGCCTTATTCGCGTTCCGTCCGACCAGGTCGGCAAGCTGCGCATGATGATGGCCGCTGATGGATTACCCAAAGGTGGTTCAGTCGGCTACGAAATCTTCGACCAGAAGGAAGGTTTCGGCACCACCAGTTTCGTGCAAAGCATCAACCATCTGCGCGCGCTGGAAGGCGAGTTGGCCCGCACCATCAGTTCGATGAACCCGATCGAAACGGCGCGTGTGAACCTGGTCCTGCCGCAGCGTGAATTGTTCAGCCATGGCACGCAAACCGCCACCGCCAGCATTTTTATTAAGACCCGTGGCGGCGCCGTGCTGTCGCATGAACAAATTTCTGCCATCCAACATTTGATCGCTGCTTCCGTCCCGCAACTGCAGCCCAATCAAGTTTCGATCGTCGATGACCGCGGCAATCTTCTGGCGCGTCCGACGGACGGTACTTTCGCTGGCGGCGGCAGTCCCGACGATATGCGCGCCGAATTTGAGCAGGCGCAGGCACGCAAAATCGAGGATCTGCTGGCGCAAACTCTCGGTTTTGGCAAGGTACGGGCGCAGGTTTCGGCTGATCTTGATTTCGACCGTATCACGACGAATTCAGAAATCTTCGACCCCGACAGTGCTGTGGTTCGTTCGACCCAAAGCACGGCCGATGAATCTTCAAACGCCGAGCCCGGAAGCCAGGCGGTTTCTGTTACCGGCAATCTTCCCGCCAACCCGGCGCAAATCGCCAATAACAACAACAGCAGTTCCAATAAAAATAGTCACAACGAAGAAACGATCAATTACGAGATCAACAAAACCGTGCGCAGCCAGGTGCGTGAAAGTGGCCAGGTGAAACGTCTGTCCGTGGCCGTGGTAGTTGATGGCAGTTATAAAACTTCAGAGGACGGAAAAACATCCACCTATATTCCGCGTACACAGGAAGAAATGGACAAAATCAAAGGCCTTGTCCGTTCGGCGGTCAGTTTCGATTCCAACCGCGGTGATACACTGGAAGTCGCCAATATGCAGTTCGCACAGGGCAATGCGCCAAAAGATCAGGGTACCGGGCCCGATCTTTTGATGGGTGTGCCGAAGGCCGATTTGTTCCATGCGGTCGAAACACTTATTCTTGCTGTCATCGGATTGCTGGTTGTTCTGCTGGTTGTACGCCCGGTGTTGCGTCGGATCCTCGATTCGGCCGGCGGCGTTGCTGGTGATCAGCAAGGTCTTTTGGCCGGCGGCAGCGCGGGTTATGGCGGAACCGCACAACTTCCTGCTCCCGGAGGCGCGTTCAGTCGCGATATGGAAGCTGAATCGGCCGCCGCCGAATCTGAAATTGAACGCATGATCGATATTTCCCGTGTCGAAGGCCGCGTCAAAGCGTCATCGTTGCGCAAGGTCGGCGAAATCGTCGACAAACATCCGGATGAAGCCGTCGCGATCCTGCGCAACTGGATGTATCAGGAAAATCGGTGAGGAGTTAACTCATGGCCGCCGTTCGCGTACGTGAAGATGTCAGGACCCTCTCAGGCGCCGAAAAGGCAGCTTTGTTCATTCTGTCGCTCGGCGAGGAATATGCCTCGCGCGTTTTCTCACATATGAACGATGACGAGATTAAGGAATTGTCACAGGTCATGGCCAATCTCGGCAATGTCAGCTCTACGCTTGTGGAAAAACTCTTCGTCGAATTCGCCGAACAGATGTCATCAACCGGAGGGGCTAGCGGTACGCTGGAATCAACCGAACGCCTGCTCATGAAAGTGCTTGATAAGGGACGCGTCAGCAACATCATGGAAGACATCCGTGGCCCCGCCGGGCGCACGATGTGGGACAAGCTGGCCAACGTCAACGAAGCCGTGCTGGCCGCCTTCCTGAAAAACGAATACCCACAGACCGTCGCGGTGGTCGTCTCCAAGATCAAACCTGATCACGCGGCGCGTGTGTTGTCGCAATTACCGGAGAGTTTTGCACTTGAAGTTATCACGCGCATGCTGCGCATGGAGTCGGTGCAGAAAGACGTACTTGAAGACATTGAGCGAACTTTACGCAACGAGTTTATGAACAACCTCGCCCGCACCAGCCGCCGCGACCCGCACGAAGCCATGGCCGAAATCTTCAACAATCTCGATCGCGCCAGCGAAACAAAATTTATGACGGCGCTTGAAGAACGCACACGGGATTCTGCCGAGAAGATCAAGGGCCTGATGTTCACCTTCGAAGACCTTGGTAAGCTGGAAGGCGGCGCCATTCAGGCCATCCTGCGCGTGGCGGACAAGGGGAAATTGCCGACGGCTCTCAAGGGCGCCTCGGAGACCATCAAGGAATTGTTCTTTACCAATATGTCAGAGCGCGCCGGCAAACTGCTTAGAGAAGATATTGCCGCGATGGGCCCTGTTCGCCTACGTGACGTCGAAGAAGCACAGAGCCATCTGGTTAATGTTGCCAAGGATCTAGCCGGCAAGGGCGAGATCGTGATTGCGAAGGAAAACGAGGAAGACGAGCTTGTTTACTAATACATCACATACGGGATCAAAAATGGCCGACACGCCTCTCCGCAAATTTATGTTCGATAAATCATTCGACGATGCCGTCGACACCCCTTCGGCCAAGGCGAGCGAACGAAAACCCGTTACGCTCAAGCCTGAACAAATCGACGCCCTCAAAAAGGAAGCCTGGGATGTCGGCTTTGCCGCTGGTCAGAAGACAAACAGCGACGATCAGGCACAGCAGCTTAAGATTGCCTTGTCACACCTTGAGGACCGTATCGGCCATCTCATGGAAAACCTCCAAGTCGTCTATCAGGCACAAGAGGAACAGTTACGAAAAGCTATATTGGCCATCGCCCGAAAAATCCTTCCCGATTTTACGTCGCAGTATGGTTTGCAAGAAATCACATCTCTTCTGGACAGCGCTATCGGAGATATGCTGCACGAACCACGGCTTGTCGTGCGCATCCATGAACACCAATTCGATATCATTAACGGCAAAATCCAGGAGATTACGGCACAGAAAGCCTATGCCGGAAAAGTGGTTGTCCTCGCCGACCCTGATGTGGCCGTCGGCAATTGCCGTATCGAATGGGCCGATGGCGGCGTCGAACGCAATACCGAAGCCACATGGCAGGCTATTGAAAATGTCGTAGCACCAGCCCAAAATCCAAATTCAACGTCAAGCCAGGAGTAACCCATGGCCGAGGATAAAGAGTCTCTCACACTGACTGAGCTGGAAGCCAATGCCGGCGAAGCACCAAAAGACGACCGACAGATCAACGTCAACGATCTTGACGCCGTTTACGGCATTCCGGTTGAAGTCGCCGCCGTGCTCGGCAAGGCCGAGATGAATGTCAGCCATTTGCTGAAACTGGGTCGCGGCGCCGTCATCGAACTCGATCGCAAGGTCGGTGAAGCAATTGATATCTATGTCAACAACCGTCTCGTCGCGCGCGGCGAAGTGGTGGTGGTTGAAGACCGCCTGGGCATAACCATGACGGAAATCATTAAATCCGATAGAAACAACTAACAAAGCCAGGATAATATCATGCGTCTTTTGATCGTAGGTCAGATGGAAGGTCATATTGCGACGGCTGGGCGGATCGCTTCCCAGCGCGGCGCCAAGGTTGCGCATATTGATGGCATTGAAGGCGCATTAAACGCCCTACGCAGCGGCCATGGCGCCGATCTGGTCATGTGCGATGTCGTGCTCGATATCGCTCAACTGATCGATAGTCTGAAATCCGAACATATCGTCGTTCCGGTCGTCGCCTGCGGCATTGGCACAGATTCCAGCGCGGCGGTACGCGCTATTCGCGCCGGCGCTAAAGAATATGTACCGCTGCCACCCGACGCTGAACTTATCGCCGCCGTTTTGCAGGCGGTTGCTGAAGAAGATGCCACCTTTATTGCCCGCGATGCGGTCATGCAACCGATCCTTCAATTGGCCGAGCGCGTGGCCAACAGTGATGCCTCCATTCTTATCACCGGTGAATCTGGCACCGGCAAAGAAGTCATGGCACGTTTCGTCCATCGCAAGAGCCGGCGTGCCACCGCGGCTTTCGTTTCCGTCAATTGCGCCGCTATCCCCGACAATCTCTTGGAATCCGAACTGTTCGGCCACGAAAAAGGGGCCTTCACCGGCGCCGTCGCGCGGCGCATCGGCAAATTCGAAGAAGCCAGCGGCGGCACATTGCTCCTCGACGAAATCAGTGAGATGGATCAGCGCCTGCAGGCCAAGCTTCTACGTGCCATTCAGGAACGCGAGATCGACCGCGTCGGCGGCACGCAGCCGATCAAAATCGACATCCGCCTGATCGCGACCTCCAATCGGGATCTCGAGGAAGAAGTCAAAGCCAAGCGTTTCCGCGAGGATCTTTATTTCCGTCTCAATGTCGTCAATGTTCACATGCCGGCTCTGCGGGATCGCCCCTCGGACATCGTCCCGCTGGCCGAATACTTCGCCCAGAAATACGCAGCGGCAAACGGCATTCCCAACAGACCGTTTGACCCGAAAGCGCTGGGGCAACTGCAAGCGCATCATTGGCGCGGCAATGTGCGCGAGCTTGAAAACACTATGCATCGCGCTGTTCTGCTGGCCCGCGGTAATACGATCGAAGCCGAAGCTATTATGCTTTCCAGCCAGGGATTTGCTATGGAAAGCCTGACGCCGGCTAGCATCACGGCGCCGGCAAGCGGCCGCACGGACCCCCTTAACAATCTGGTTGGGAGAACAGTGGCAGATGTCGAGCGCGACCTGATCATCGATACGCTCAACCATTGCCTCGGCAACCGCACGCATGCCGCCAATATCCTTGGCATCTCCATTCGTACCTTGCGGAACAAACTCAAACAATACAGCGAGTCGGGTGTTGCCGTGCCAACAACCTCGGGTGAGGAACGCGCCGTATCCTGATAAGGCGAGTGTGAGCCGACCATGACCGACCAGGCAACAACGACGGCCGAAACCCCCGATGTCTTCGGCGGTTTCTTTAAACGTGGCGAGGTGTGGCTCGGCATCGCCCTGATGGTCATCCTAACTGTTCTGGTTATGCCGATCCCGCCATTCATGGTCGATTTCGGCTTGGCGATCTCGATTACATTTTCTGTCACCATTCTTATGACGGTTTTGTTCATCGGCAAGCCACTGGAGTTCAGCTCCTTTCCGACCGTACTGCTGATCGCCACCTTGTTGCGACTATCGCTCAACCTTGCCACCGCGCGCCTTGTGCTCACGCACGGCAATGACGGAACCGACGCAGCAGGACATGTCGTGCAGGCTTTTGCCAGCCTTGTCATGGGCGGTGATTTCATCATCGGCGTTATCGTTTTTGCCATTCTTACCATCGTCAATTTTGTCGTCATCACCAAGGGTTCGGGTCGTATCGCCGAGGTTGCGGCGCGTTTCACTCTCGACGCCATGCCCGGCAAGCAGATGGCGATCGACGCCGATCTCTCTTCCGGCCTGATCAACGAGGACGAGGCCCGGAAACGCCGGAAAAATCTGGAAGATGAAAGCAATTTCTTTGGATCAATGGATGGTGCCGCAAAGTTCGTCCGCGGTGACGCCATCGCCGGGTTGGTCATTACCTTTATTAACGGCATCGGTGGCATCACTATCGGCACATTCCGGCACGACATGCCGATATTACAGGCGGCCGACACTTATGTTCGCCTTACGGTGGGTGACGGTCTGGTTACGCAAATTCCTGCCCTTCTGGTTTCTGTCGCCGCTGGTTTGCTGGTTTCAAAAACCAATGCTAGCGGATCGACCGACAAGGCGCTCATGAGCCAGCTTGGCGGTTATCCCGGCGCGCTGGGCATGAGTTCGGCCATGCTTCTCATTCTTGCGATTGTGCCAGGCATGCCCTTTTTGCCTTTTGCCTCGCTCGGCGGCATTGCCGGTTTTGTTGCCTTCACGTTGATGAAGCAAGCCAAACAAACAGCCGCGGCGCTGGATGGCGAAACCGACAAGACAAAACCCGCAACCGTTGCCGAAGAACCCATCGCCCGTTCGCTCTCCATTGATCTTATCCGGCTCGAACTCGGCTATGCCCTGCTCGGTCTAATCAATAGCGAGGCCGGACAACGCCTGACAGATCAGATCAAAGGGCTGCGGCGGCAGCTGGCGGGAGATATGGGCTTCGTCATGCCGGCCGTGCGCATTCAGGACAATCTGCAATTGCCACCCAATACCTATGTGCTGCGCATCAAGGAAATTGAGGCCGGACGCGGCGAATTGCGTCCTGGTATGCTGCTGGTTATGGATTCCAAAGGGGCGCCGATCGCCTTGCCCGGTGAGACCACCACTGAACCTACTTTTGGACTCTCTGCGATGTGGGTCGACCCAACTTATCGCGAAGAGGCTTTGTTCAAAGGCTACACGGTCGTCGATCCACCAACCGTCATCACCACGCATCTGACCGAAATCGTCAAAGACAATATGGCAGAGCTGTTGTCTTACGCCGAAACACAAAAACTCCTCGACGAACTCAGCAAGGAGCAGCAGAAGCTGGTCGCCGACGTCATTCCGGCGCAGGTTACTGTTAGTGGTTTGCAGCGCGTGTTACAAAATCTTTTGGCCGAACGCATTTCCATCCGCGATCTGCCAACCATTCTCGAAGGCATTTCTGAAGCCACCGGCGTCACGCGTAATCTGGCCGCGATTTCCGAACATGTACGCTCGCGCCTGTCACGGCAGATTTCGGACTCGAACACCAATGAAATCGGCTACATCCCGTTACTGACTCTTTCACCAGAATGGGAACAGGCTTTTGCGGAGTCTATCCTCGGCGAAGGCGACGCCAAGCAGCTTGCCATGGCGCCCAGCAAACTTCAGCAATTCATCACCGGCGTAAGGCAGGCCTATGACCGCCACGCCTTGATGGGCGATTCCCCTGTGTTGCTGACAAGCCCCGCCATCCGCCCCTATGTTCGTTCGGTAGTGGAACGATTCCGCCCATCGACCACCGTGCTTTCGCAGAATGAAATCTACCCAAAAGCCAAGATCAAGACCCTGGGACAGATATAAAATGACAGCGTGGATCAATAATAATAACAAATAATAACACGAGGAGAGCAACATCTCGTCGATGGTTAAAGAATGTTAAGTATAAGAGCTTATTACGGCCAAATAGGGTCTGGACCCATCGAAAGTTAAATCATTCATAGAGGTTATTTTTGTTCTCGGAAGTGAGGCACAAAAATATGTCAAATCAATCTGTTACGGTCCAATGAGCCCGAACCTTAATTAATCCATATTAAACACATTTGAACTACATTGAAAACACATCGACTTTCGATCGAGTTGGAATCGTTGCTGGAGGACGGCCCATGAAAACAAATCTTTGTACATTTACATTTGGATTTTGTTGGCCTTCATACCGTCTCATAACCTTAGCTGCCACCCTGTTTGTTCTACTGGGAATAGGTCACGCTCAAGCGGCACCGATCGCCCCCATACTTGGCCAGGCATGTTCTCCACTTGGCACAACGGCTATGACGAGCACCGGAACAGATGTTTTATTCTGCCTCGTCAATCCGATCGGCGGCGCCCCCCTTGATGTATGGCAAAGAGCAGGCAGCAGCAGCGTTAATCTGAATGTCATACCGACATGCCCCGTGGGACAGGTTCTCAATTTCAACGGTCAAAGCTTTACGTGCATTCCGTTAACTGCGGATTTCCCGGTTTGTGGAGCAACCCAAGTTCTCACCAACAACGGAACTTCAATCACATGCGTGGACCTGTCCGGTGGTGGCAGTAACAATACCAATAATAATAACAACAATAACAATAACAATAATAACAATACCAACACTTGTACTGGAAGTTGGAGCTATCAGTGGTCTGCCTATGGTGTTCCCGGCACTAATTCGCCGTGTACCCTGACTTATTTTCCAAACTCCGGAGGAGGCTGTGAGTCCTATGGTACGGCATGCTCAGAGACAGGGTATGAATGCTTGGAATCATATGGGGGTCCGGGCTGTGCCGACAGCGGCTGGTCTGTTGACTCCAACTCATCGGATTGCGTCACTGCAGATGGTCCGGCTCCGGCATCGTATTACAGCTGTGGGGCTTGTTGGCTGCCAGGATACAGCGGCCCTGTAGGTACCACTTGTCCTTCGGGTTGTTCGATGAATAGTGGGCTGAGAAAAGATGGTGCCTGTACGTTCGGTGATGCTCAATCCCAATGACAGCTCTTCAAGCAGCAAAAGACGCATCTTGATTCAAACCAGATTGCCAATATCAAGATTGGCTCGATACGTTTTTCATGAGATTGGGCCCCGGGAGCTGCTATCTGTAAGGTCGATCCGTAGGCCAACGAGATTGTCGGTCACTTTTCCTGCGGGCGATGACTATTATACAGCATAAGAATCATTTATCTCATCGAAAACATTGGTCAGAGAGAGGTTTCGAACCTCCGGCCCCTATATCAATTGGAGCCTCCGATCTTATATCAAAAACGAAATCAAACTCATTATGCTGCTACACCATAAACAGGACGCTTAATCGACCTTCCGGTGCTTGCATGAAGTTCAATGGGCGCCCGGACTAATTCCGGCACAAAATAGTCAGCCCCTTCAATTATACGCTCTGCAAGTTGGCACGACAGATTTTCTTGGAAGACCCCCTGCTGGATTAGGTCCTTAAGCAAGGGGTATATGATCTCAGGCATACGGCCGTATTTGGATGGTCCCACCCAACTTTCATATTCTCGTTCAAGACGGTTAACCTCTGCGGGAGGCATTTGCCGTGATTGAGGACCGTCGGCATGTCGGTGTGCGGCACCAATATCATTTTACAAGGCACGGGAATCCAGAGTGTAAGCTTGATCATCACCATGGTTCGCCAAAAGGAGGCGTATTCTTATTTCTGCCACAGCCCGATCGATTGCACAAAAACTTGGAGGCTGTTTTTTATTTTCTAATGATGTCTGTCTAGTTTCTTGGCCGCACTTTCAGGCGGCTTGGGCGACGAGGTGGTACCGTCTTGTTCTGGCCGCACTCACGGCCTCAGGGGCGAATGACGCGGCCGCTTCAAGGATCCTATTCGCGACATTGCGCGTGGATTCATCTGCAAAGACGTTTTTGGCAACGATGCGTACCAAATATGGAAAAAGTTCTTCGACCGCACGCCGAGCGGTAAGCAAACTCGCCCAATCCTCGTATTCAGAAAGTAGTCGATTGACGTTAGTGGATTCTGTCTGATTGGCCGGATGAGCCACAGCGCGCCCTTCTGGCATCGCCTGAGCCTCTCGGCAATCCACTTCGTTCCTCTCGAGGATAAGCTGGCGCCGGATTTCACGTGTAATGCGTGACACCGTTGGAAAATCTGGAGCAGCCAATCGAGTTTCGAGAATTGGTGAATGAAGCGCTTCAAGTGAAGGCGCAACCCAATATTCTTCATAGTTCGAGGTGAGAAGGCCGAGATGCCGCGTATCGAGCCAGGCTTTGCGCGTTGCTCCAGTCTCGGCTCCTGCTTGCTGCAGTACGCTGAGCAGAAAAAGATCGGAATCAATTTCTCTGCCATTGCGAAATGAAGATCCAGGAAGCCCAACCTCTTGGCGCACATGACGCCACTCATGCAACCGCTCGCCGGCAAGGTGCCAGCCATCCGTTGGAGCCTTCGTCAGATGCTTCTGACCGATTCCTGTCCATTTCGACCACCATTCTTTAGCCGTCATATCGGCAGGATGATGGGCCATTATAAACGCGCCACGTGCACGGCCGACACCGTCGAAGATGTTCTGCCCCTCTCTCGAAAAAGCACCCGGATAAAGGTAGAAGCCCCCTCCCGTTGGCGGGTTGACTATGGCGTCGGCACCATATGTGACAATTTTTTGAAAATGGGTAGATGGATCACGTTCGCAGTCGTAGGGTCCAAACTTAGGCACACAGATCGCATACGGGGAATCCGCAGCCTCACCTACCTCGCATTGATCAAAGAAGCGTTGCGGAGCGTGAGAAGACCAAGGCGAAACTGCCTCAATCGTCGAAAAGGGGCTGCCCTCCTTGTAAAGTGCCTTTTCAATTTCATGATGGCGTAAGGCTTGAATTTCTTTAGGCAGCGGATTACCTCGCTGCAAGCACTCCCACCCACTGAAATGGCTGAGAGGGAGCACCATGAGTGGCATACCAGTCGCGCCGGTGAGATCCTCACTTGAAAAAAGCTTCGTTTCTGCATGCCTATCGGTTAATTTGAAATAAGCCATTTGATGTATACCGTTAGATAGTCAAAATTCACGTGGCTATCGTGTCCCGAAAGATCATGAATACGATCCATCATACACAAACGTAAGTCATGCAAGAAGAGTGAAATTACTTTCTTTCGCAATGCAGCATGAGTCCTTGCATTCATTGAACACAGGGGTTCCGCTTAATTAAACAAGGGTAACGACGCGTGACGGAAGTTTAGGGACACGTCTGCTGATCTCCATGGAGCCATTACGATCTCGTAGTTTTGCAAAATTGCCTCGTTAAAACGATCAACTCCGAATCATTTTTCCTCGATTAAAATTGAAGGAGGCCAAAAAACTGAGCCAAAATTGAGGGATGGTTAAGATAGAAAATCGCTTCTGTTCACCAAGCATCCCCTTGAATTTCCATTATTAATATTATGCACTTACCATCAGACATATAATGAAAATAAAAAGCCGCCGTCATTCTTTTCATTAAAGCCATTTAATTGTACTGTCCCCCCTGTATTTACATAGAAAGATATAAGAATGGGGACAAGTGATAACGAAGTTATTGCAATAGATCTTGGCAATACGGCATCTCGGGCTTTTCTTATAAGAAATGGTCAGGTCGTTGATCAGCTCATTGAACCGAACGGTGGCGTAAGAGCCATCAGGGAAAAGTATTCGCTGACGCGTCCGAAAAAACTCGATGCTCTTGAGTGCGAAACTTCTCTAGAACAAACAACTCGCGCCAGATATAAATTGGAGCTTCAAGCTTACAATCATCGAAAAGCCTTGGCCTATGCGGGCGAACTTCATAGCCGTATCGATATGTGGCTGAAAGATAGGGCAGCCAAAATACCCGTCGTTATGTGCGGTGCTGTCGGATCCAGGGAGGGGTGGTATTTTGTTGGATATCAGGATTGCCCCGCAGACGTAACAAATTTACCTCTTCAGAGAATACCAAAAAATTATTTAGGCGCTTTTGAAGGACATGATGTTTACATCGTCAAGGGCATCAATGCAATGCATCCTAGTGAATCTCATTTTTTTAGATATGGAAGAAGAAGACTGGAAATTTCAGGAAGCCATCAAAGCATCATGCGTGGTGAAGAAACGAAGGCAGCCGGCGTATACGATAGGCTCCCCAAGCCTGAATATAGATCTCCAGCTGCGGAAGGTAATCTTATCTGTATGCCGGGCACACATTCCCAATGGGTAGCAATGTGCGGCTCAATCATCAAAACCATCTGGACGATTCCGGCCGGCGAGATGTTCTCTATTCTCAGCGGAGAAGGATCTTCCTATCACGAAATCGTCAGGGATAGATCTGATGATAAGGGCAAAAGACTTCAGTCTTTTTACTCCGGAGTTCGCCTCGTCAGATCACAACCCGACCGATTTTTAACAAGCCTTTTTAGTGTCCGTGCGAGCGCGATGACGAGACGGGATACACAAGCCAGCAATTTCGATTACTTATCCGGCATGCTCATTGGGAGGGAAGTGCTTGAGGGGATTGACGTGTTCGGGCGTAGCCGCCCGGTAACCTTACTCGTTGGAAGCGATTTCAAGGCAGAATGTTACCGTAGAACGTTCGAATACCTTGGTTATACTCCCCAACAGGTTCTTGACGCCGATCAAATGTCGCTTGAAGGTCTGCGGCGTATCAGCGAACGCCTCTTGGGGCCAAAAGCGGCAAGGAATAAAAACCATCAACCAGGCAAAAAACATCGCGTGCCATTAGCTGTATGTAAGTAAATAGCCAAAAGACAATTGGTCAGAGAAAGGGGATTTGAACCTCCGGCCCCTGCCTCCCAAAGAATGATTGCTTAATTGATCGAGTTGAACTTTTTATTGCAGCCCCCTTCTCTCCCCAACGCATTCGGCGTATTTTTCGGTGATCTCCTGGCCCTTAAATTTGATATGCACCTTGTAATGGGCAAGCCAGAGAGTGTTGCCAATGACAATCACGTTGCCAAACTGCTTCTGGGGCGAGCGCCCTGACGACGAGAAACCGACAATAAATAAAGACTCTCATTTCATTAGTATAAATAAAATATATGTTGTGCAATGCAACATAGTTAGCGGGTGCAGCACAAAAAGATAAATGGATACAATGATTTATATTGTAAAAAAAGCTTTCATAAAGTAATACCGATTCAAGGTAAGAATTTACAGAAAACCAGTAGTTGGAGAGATTGTATGGGGGCAACCGCCGGTCCAACTTTTCTCGCTACCACAAGCGACAGCGGTCAATATCCAAATCCCTTCCAGGAATTTAAGGATAAGGTCGTTGTTGTTCTGGGTGGCGCTTCCGGCATCGGTCTGGACGCCGCCAGGGCGTATTGGGAGCAAGGCGCACAGGTTTATATCGTTGGCCTTATGCCGATTTCGCCATCGGTTTCGACGTCAGATGTCGAGGCTCGCCGTGCCTATGTCAAATCTGCGGTTGGGAACCTCCAAAATTCGATGCCGGAAACCACCGGACCTGCCCGTCATCAGGTTCGGTTTGTCGAATGCAATGTCCGCGAAGAAACGACTCTGGACCAGTCGCTGGCAACCGGCGACAAGCTCGTCGTTCAACAACGTCTGAGAGATATCGCTGCACAGCATGGCCGGATCGACGTCATTGCCGATACCATTGGCTGGCGTCCGCAATTTTCACCAGAGAAGAATGATTTGACGCCGGCACTGCTTCAGGAGGTCATGGCTGTGAATGCCGGGTATCTTCCGTTTGTTCTCAGTGGGGAATTTATTGCGCCCTTGATGAAGGAATCCGAAACCGGCGGCCGTATTCTCATTGTCGGCTCCACTTTACCTGATGGTAATATCAATGCGGCGGCTGGTCCCTACGCCGCCGCCAAAAGCGCACGTATATCGGCGGCCAGCACAGCGGCGGCGTCATTGGGACGCTTCGGCATTGGCGTGGTTATCCTGTCTCCCGGTCATGTCGATAATGATGCCGAGCGCGCGGCGCTTGGGGTGGCAGAAGCAGCACAGGTGGAGGCGCGCGCCATCGCGCGACGGCATATCCAGGTTGCCTTGACTGGCCGAGACGTTGCCGCGCACATCCTTATATACACAATGGACGCCGCCAAACATTTGAACGGACAAAATATTCGGATCGGCGCGGCCGGTTCGAAGATCATGCCGACATTGTCCATGCATGGCGAAGAGTGGTTGGAAGCAAGTGCCCGAACAAGCAAGGAATTTGTGGTCGCTATGGCCCAGATGATGGGCCATGCGAATGTCCAAATCGCGACCCTTGCAGTAGAAAATGGTGCACTGACTGCCACGAATACTGATCTTCAAACACGATTGGATGAAATGCATAGAACGATAGAGGGTTTAGCAAGTATCATTGCAGACCGCGGACTGGCGCATGAGGTTGATGTTGGAAGACATGGTATTCATGCCGTCAGAAGCGTGCGGAGCATTACCGAACGGCACCCCCGCCACCATTCGTTAGAAAGAGGCGCGCCCGCGGGCACTGCCTAGGTAGGCTCAGGGCTCATTGATTAAGATAATAGATGAAGGTTGAAACGATTTAGATTTACCCAAAATTCGATGAAGGGTTTTGAAAGGAAATGTACAAAAAACATTTTGCAATATGGCTCAAGAGTTCACAGGAACTAAGTTACCTTTCATCAAGATAAAGCAAGAGATTTTTGATATTCACCATCTATTGTCGGATCATTTTGATAAAACATTGGAAAAATCTATCTCATTAAAACCATTGGTCGGGGAAAGAGGTTTCGAACCTCCAGCTCCTACCCATGGATTTTATTACAATGTAATAATTAGGTTGAGTAATAGTTTGCGACAATCTCAAAACGCAATGCCGCACTAGGGGCAGTCTTCAAATTTCTATCGAGAGGCGCGTTACGGTTAATGCATTTCCAGGTGGCTGAAGGCCTTCACATTTAGCAATCTCACATCCATTACTTGGCTCGAGCATTGGATTTTTTGCATGGTGGTAGGGACAAAAAGTTCACTCTAAGATTCTCGACAATTGCAAAAAAAATCTTCCTACGAGATATCACAACTTTGTTTAACCATAACTCATATTCCCATTAACCATACTT
>Ga0206945_1044_pt1 | contig 29153 bp, 23 predicted proteins | sample Alteio_BWOrgHeat_5_FD_152982 | JGI IMG/M metagenome (GOLD analysis project Ga0206945, IMG submission 152982) | Enriched cells from forest soil in Barre Woods Harvard Forest LTER site, Petersham, Massachusetts, United States -... | ecosystem: Environmental > Terrestrial > Soil > Temperate forest > O... | reverse complement strand
CGAAGGAAAGCTGGAAATCAATCCTGACAACTGGCGTAGACAGTTAGTATTCGATCCTAGGCCGAAGCCACCACCAGACGCGACAGCACCTAAATAAAATAGTCCGCAGCATATCCCAACACACGAGCGTATCGCCGAGCCGAAGAACACTACCCAACCCTCTTTAGCCGATTATGCCGCCCATCCGTGCCATAAACTTTTTCATAGGTGTTGGGAGCATATTTATATAAACGCGGCGTCCAGGTACCGGACTCGATTTCAGGCGATTCATAATCGCACAACACGATGTAGATATTCGTATCACCCGCGGTAGCCAGCGTGTTCAACTGCCCCAATGCAAAGTCGAGATTGAGATAGCCATCGGATTCTGGTCCATTGGCCAGTGACATCATGGAGCCGGTCAAAACGATGACCTTACCCGCCAATGCCGCGTTGTCTTGCGCACTCCGATAAAGAAAATTCGCTGTCTGCAGAATGGTATCGGTGCCGTGGGTGATCAAAATCCTGTTTTCCGGCGCGGCCTCGATATGTTTGAGGATATCCAGGCGGTAAATATCATCGATCATCCGTGAGTCCATGAATTCCAGGGTAACAAAACGGCCCTGAAAACCGGGTTTTGCTTCCAGCGTTTCCCGCACCAGATCGCGGTTCGACGACATGACAAGCGTGGTTGCCAGGGTTTCGCGGCGGTAATCGTCCGTAGGAAGGGCACTAATCGTGCCGCCGGTGGTAATGACAAAGATGCTCATAATGCTGTGCTACTTTCTAAACTTGCTCTCGAATCTGCCGTGATCCGCTGCGTCCATCTCGACACGGAGGCGGGACCTGGTTTTGGTATCCTTCTTATCGATGATTTTGCCGTGCGCGTAAAGCCATGATAGCGCCGCGCCGTCAGTAATCGGGACTTCAATTTCATATATTTGGCTCTGCGATGCAAGGCGTTTTTCTAGCAACATCAGTAGTTCAGCTATACCCTCGCCCGTCAGTGCCGAAACGCCAATCATCCCGCCGCGCGCCTCGGAACGCAAACCTTCCAGCGCCGCTGCCCGCGGTGCTTCCCATGTCGCACGCGCCGCATAATCTTGCAAATATGTACGTTCATTCTCCGGCAGCAGATCGATTTTATTCAAGACCTCAATCAGCCTCTCATCATTGGGGCTGATATCGAGGTCACCCAATACATGCATAACGGCGTCGCGCTGCGGGCCTGTTTCGGGGTGTGAGGCATCTCGCACATGCAAAATCACGTCAGCGAGTTGTACTTCCTCCAAAGTCGCACGGAAGGCTTCGATCAGATGCGTCGGCAGGTCGGAAATAAACCCGACAGTATCCGATAAAATCGCTTCGCGGCCGCCAGGGAATTTAATGCCGCGCATCGTTGGGTCGAGCGTCGCGAACAGCATATCCTTCGCCAAGACTTCTGAACCCGTGAGGCGATTAAACAGGCTCGATTTCCCCGCATTGGTATAACCAACCAGTGCGATGGTCGGATGGCCGCTGCGCTGCCGTTGCTCGCGCTGCAAACCGCGCGTGCGGCGCACTTGCTTCAAATCCTCCTTCAATCGCACAATGCGTTGCGTGATCAAGCGCCGATCGATTTCGAGCTGCGATTCACCGGGACCACCAAGGAACCCGAAACCACCGCGCTGGCGCTCAAGATGCGTCCATGATCGCACCAACCGCGATTTCTGATAATCGAGCGCCGCAAGTTCCACCTGCAACTGCCCTTCCCGTGTGCGGGCGCGTTCGCCGAAAATTTCAAGGATCAATCCGGTACGGTCGATAACTTTGCATGTCCACTCGCGCTCCAGATTGCGCTGCTGCACCGGCGAGAGCATATGGTCCACAACGACAAGCGCGATTTGTTTTTCGGCAATTATAGCTTTGCCATTCTCAACCTGCCCTTTGCCAAACAAGGTCGCTGGTGTCGGATGCGCGATATTAAGCAACGCAACCTCAACGACAGTAAGATCAATGGCGCGCGCGAGGCCAACGGTTTCCTCAAGCATGGCCTCGGCCTGGCGTGGGGAATGTTCGGATTTCAGCACCGGCTTGAGCACCAAAGCCCGGTCACCGCGCCTTACGTCATCCCGATCCGTATCGTCGAATGTCACGCCGCGTTGACCGATCCGTTTTCCGTTTCGAGGCCCTCGGGCAGCTGGATTGGCACGCCGGGCATGACCGTCGAAATGGCATGCTTATAGACAAGCTGCGCATAGGCATCGCGCCGCAGGAGCAGGGAAAAATTATCAAACCAGGTGATGATGCCTTTTAATTGCACACCGTTGACGAGATAAACCGTCGTCGGCGTTTTATGTTTACGCAGATAATCCAAAAAGACGTCCTGTAAATTTTGTTTTTGCTCGGTCACTTTATTGCTCCTTTTTGTACGTGGCCGCGAGGGTCAAATCTCTAGCGGATACCGCATAAAAAGGCAATTATACTGCCGCTGTGCGCGCCACACTGATATTGGCCGCACCATAAACGCCTTGCTGGCCTTCCATGGGCTTGAATGTGTCGCTGATGCCAAGAATTGTTTCGGCGCCGCCAAGAAGCAGCACGCCATCCGTCGGCATAACCCCGCGAATAGCCTCAAGGACGCGCGTCTTTGTCGGTATATCGAAGTAAGTCAGAACATTGCGGCAGTACACGATATCGAAGGAGCCGATCGACCCAAAATCCTGCAACAGATTCCCTTCACGAAACTGTACCATCTGACGTAGGTTGTCTTTGATTTGCCATCGATCGTTACCGAGCTGCTGGAAATACTTGGCAAGCATGGTAATCGGTAAGCCGCGTTGCACTTCGAATTGGGTATAGATGCCGCCTTTGGCACACTCGATCATTTCGCGGGAAAGATCGGTGCCGATGATATCGATTTTCCACCCCTGCAATTGTGACGCCTCTTCCTGACAGATCATGGCGATGGAATAAGCTTCCTGGCCGCTCGAAGTCGCGGCCGACCATATACGAATATGTCTTTTCGTCGCGCGAGACTCGAGAAACTGAGGCAGTAATACTTTCTGAAAGAGGGTGAAAGGCTTTTGATCACGAAAAAAAGAAGATTCATTGGTGGTCATCGCCTCGGTAATATCGGCCATCATGGCTTCATTGCGCTGGCTACGCACAGACTGGGCCATATCATCAAGCGAACGCAGATTATACTTGCGCACCACCGGCAAGAGACGCGATTCGAGAAGGTAGGCTTTCTCACGCGTAAGCAAAAGCCCCGAGCGTTGCTTCACCAAGGTGGAAAAAAGATCAAAATCTTCCGGTTTCATTCAGACACTTCCGGCGAGGCCGGCTTCCCGTAAATTAAGTGCTTTTGTTCAGGCAGGAAGTCCTGTTTACACTATCTCTTGTCAGTTCTTAAGAAAATCTTATGGCGGCTGGGTCTGGATAAACAGACTGATGTCCAACCGATCGGGAATTGAATGGTCATGCATCAATTTTAGACCAAAATAGGCTGCAAACTTTCCGGTTACATAAGCCTGAATGCTTCGCGGCGTTAGCTCCTCCACAGATGCCGTACCTTCAAGGGCTGCCTGGATTGCCGGGGCCAACTGGGCACTTCGGCCCACGATTTCAAACCGGCAACCGACCCCTAACTCATTATGGACATCGCGCAAGGAAACAGCACCACCATAGGCCAGTATTTCCTCGGCGAGAATAACGACGTTCAAGACAGTTTTCAGCGCACCCTTCACTTCCACCAGAGCGGTAGCCGGCTGATCTTCAGGCCAGTTCAAGGTAATCTTGCCGCCGGCGATATATTGTTCGGCGATATGGCGCACATCTCTGATAGCAATATTTTCTTCGCTTCCGGCACGGCCATAGGCCATACGAAAAAGTCTTAAACGGCGGGAGGCGTGCCCGGCGCTTTCTCCGATCAGCTTCATGGCCTCATCAACCACCGAGCCCCCGATGTCCTCAATCAGCTCAACGCCATTGCTGATAGCGCTGACCGGGCTGACAAGGTCATGGCAGAGTTTGGAAGCTAAAAGTTCCATGACCCGCACATCGATTTGCATGGGCTCCTCAAGGTAAAATGCTGTTCGAAAATGACGTTGTTTACGATCACTCAAGAATCGTTAAAGGACGCTTAATACGGCGGTTGTTTCCGAGGGTATTTTTTAACGGTTTAACATTACGATCAGGCGCAACAGAATCAACCCCCGCCGATCCGTTTCACATGTCAAGACAGAAGAGACATAAATTCTTACAAAGTTTTCTTGCCAATCCTCTGAGTCGCATGATCAGTTTGTTGCGACTTCAATCCGATTCGCGATGAGTGCTCCCGTGAACGAAAAATATGCCGATCTTGGCGTTCCGCGCCGTATCTGGGCTATCGCTGCCATTCATGGTGAAGTGGAAAAGCTGGCGACGCTACATGATCATTTGGCTGGACGTTATTCGGCGCGCGATAAACTGGTTTATCTCGGCAATTATCTGGATGTCGACTCCCGTGATAGCGGCGTTCTCTTCGACGAATTACTGGCTTTTCGCTCAGCCCTTCTGTGCAAAACCGGTATTGAGCCTTCGGATATCGTCCACCTACGCGGCCCGATGGAAGAAGCTTGGCAACGTCTCCTGCGGCTTCAATTCTCTCCCTCCCCGGCCCAGGCCCTGGAACGTCTTTTAGCCTGCGGTGTTGCCGCTTATTTACGCCTGTATGGTGTCAGTGTTAACGACACGAAATCCATGGCGCGCGCCGGAAGCCTAGCCATAACCCGCTGGACGAACCAGTTGCGCGCCTTGCAACGCACCATACCCGGGTATGAACCTTTCATCTGCAGCATGCGGCGTGCGGCCCTGGCAACCTCGCCAGTCGAAGCCAAGAAGCTCCTTTTTGTTCCGGCGGGCTTTGACTCTTCCCGCTCGCTTGAAGACCAAGGTGAATCCCTGTGGTGGACATCAGCGCCCTTCCGTATCAGCGGCCGCGCGCAAAATATGTATAGCCGTATCGTGCGCGGCTTTGACTCGGTCAATGGCGGCGCGCTCCTCGATGAAGCCGGCGTAACGCTAGATAGTGGCTCCGGTCGCGGCGGTCCCTTGGTGTGCGGTTGCTTCACTCCAAACGGAAAACTGGTTGAACTTGTCGCCGTCGGCAATCAGGGTGTTCTTGAAACAGCACCGTTCGAGCGTGAAGCGGCAAATGACACCACCTTCACGGAAGAACACGCCACACCAAAGCCAGCTTCAAATGGCAATTGGGAATATCTCCGCGAGGCAACGGGCTAGATGTAGGCTTTTTTGTTGCTGAAGCGCAAGATCACCCAATACAACGATCCCGCCACAAAAAAGCCGACATAGGGACCGATGTCAACGCCGCTCATCTTGTCCGCTAGAGGTCCTGTATAAAGCGGATTGGCAGCAAACAGCGCAAGTGAAGCGATTGAGATTCCGCAAAAGACGAGGGTGCCTACCGTCAGGCCCGATGATGTTTTTTGCTCGTGCTTTCCGACCGTAAACCAATGCACCAAAATAACGGCAGCCCATGGCGTCAGCCAATGCGCAAACAAAAGCAAGAAGTTTTCAAAAAACTCAACGAAAGAGCTGGAGGCAGCTAGGCAAACGAAATAGCCGAGCAGGGCACCAAAAATCGCCGATGTTGGCCGTGAGAACTTAAAGCCCGTCGATATGATGCTATAGGCCGCGGAATTGTCGTTGATCGCATTAACCGGGATGGATGAAAAGGCGATAAGGAAAAGAGCCAGGGGTGCAAAATGCCCCGTCAGGCCCTGAATTGCTTTCATGACGCCTTCGGGCGTCTGATCTGTAACGACAGAGGCGGTCGCAAATCCGAAGAATCCTAAAATGGCGAGAGACAGGAAAAGACTCCAGAATATTTGCAAAAACACAAGCCGGCTGGGCGTATTTTTTGGCAAATATCTCGTGTAATCAGCGGTAAAGGTCGTCCAGCCAATATTATAGGCAACCAAAAGAACAAAGGCCGAAAGAATAGCTTTCCAGGGAACGGTTTTAGCGAGTGTGAGGGCGGGGCCAGATTGATGCATGGCAATGATGCCAATAATGACAAACGATCCACCCAGGATGGGCCCGGTGTATTTGGAGACATCTTGAATCAAGTGGTGACCATATATCCCCACCAGCATTTGCAGGCTCACCAATATGGCGAAGGCAACCCAAAGCGGTATAGGGAAACCGAACTCGGACATCATCAGGGCAAGCGCAGCTCCCGAAATGACGTTATTGACGACATCCCAGCCGATGGCACTGACCCAATTCAAGAATGCAGGCAATTTCTTGCCGGCGCGCCCGAGAGCGAAACGCCCGGCTTCCATTTGCGAAAGACGCGAACGCGGACCAACGATAGACGTCAGAGCTGGGAGCACACTACCAACCACGGCGCCGAGCATGATGACAATGACACCGTTGGTGAAATCCAGCCCCATGCCAGCGACCAGAACGCCCATCAGCCATGTGGCGAGACCCATATTGCCGCCAAAGAGAACCCAAAACGGCTTGCCGAGTTTCAAGGTCTGTTCATGTTCCGGGACACCATCATCGATAAGGGAATGATGGGTATTCTCCATCCGGATTTTTTTGACCAGTCTTTTGACCATAGCTACCTCCCGGCCCGAATGGTCCAGCCGGTAACATATCAAGCGTTAAATTTAATTTAACTTTTCCGAGCCGACGGCGACAGCATGGTTTTCATTGCTGCTGCCATGGACGCCCAGCAATTTCAATTTCCGATGCAAGGCCGAACGTTCCATGCCGATGAAATTGGCAGTACGTGAGATATTACCGCCAAAGCGGGTCACTTGCGCCAGCAGATATTCGCGTTCGAACATTTCGCGCGCGTCGCGCAAAGGTAAGCCCATGATCTCGCCGCCCTTTTCCCAACGCAAAACATTTGGTGTCGCCGAGGTAATGTCCGGCGGCAGCATATCGGCGCGGATCGGCTCGCTCGCCTCGCCGGAAGCCATGATCAGCACCCATTCCATCGCGTTGCGCAACTGACGCACATTGCCCGGCCATGCATAGGCTTGAAGAGCGGCCATGGCATCTTCACCAAGAATACGCAACGGCATGCCAGAAACCTCGGCAGCGCGCGCTAAGAAATGGTTGGCCAATAGCGGAATATCCTCGCGGCGTTCCGTCAGCGGCGGGATACGGATCGGCACCACGCTGAGGCGATAATACAGATCCTGCCGGACCTTGCCTTCGGCAATTTCCGCCTGTAGATCGCCGCTGGACGAAGCAATGACACGCACATCAACTTCGACGCGCGTATTGCCGCCGACGCGGGTGAAGACCTGTTCCTGCAAAACACGTACGATCTTACCCTGTGTCTCAGGTGGCATATCGCCGACTTCGTCGAGATAGAGCGTACCACCATGGGCTTGCTCAAACACACCAACCTTGCGGCTGCCACCGTTGATGCCGTTTTCGGTGCCAAACAATTCGATCTCGAGCTGATCCGGCTGCATCGTCGCACAATTAACAACGACGAAGGGGCCATTGCCACGGCGCGAACGGCTGTGCAACAGGCGCGCGACAATTTCCTTACCAACACCAGAAGGCCCCATAATCATCGCACGGCTACCGGTCGGCGCGACGCGTTCAATGACCTGTCGCACCTGGTTGATAGCGGATGTTTTGCCGATGAGGTCAATATCGCCGCCGGCGCGGAATTTCAGTTCTTCATTTTCGCGGCGCAGACGCGCGGCGTCCAGTGCATGTTGGACTTGCAAAATCAACCGGTCGGATTTGAAAGGCTTTTCGATGAAATCATAGGCGCCGAGCTTGATCGCCGCGACCGCCGTTTCGATATTGCCATGGCCGCTGATCATGATCACCGGCATATCCGGGAACTCTTTCCGGATATATTGCAGGATCTGCATACCGTCCATCGTGCTGTTGGTCAGCCAGATATCGAGGATGATAAGATTAGGGCGCCGCACCGCGATCGCCTTGAGGGTTTCGTCGGCATTCGCGGCTTCGCGAACATGAAGCCCTTCGTCGTTCAAAATGCCCTTGATGAGAAGGCGAATATCAGCCTCGTCATCGACGACAAGAATATCGTTGGTCAGACTTTTGTCTTTGACAGTTGCAACCATAAATTCGACTGACCTCCTGTCAGGTCTTAGGCTCGTCGCGCCGTCCCGGCGGGAATCGATCCCATATCATGACTATCAGATTCGTTATCTGTCGACAAAGCTTCATCTTTCGGCTGGCGACGTGGCCAGATCAGGCTGACAATCGCCCCGCCCCCGGGACGGTCTGCCAGCACCAGTTCCCCATGATGGTCTTCCATGATCTTTTTGACAATAGCCAAACCAAGTCCGGTGCCCTTGGTGCGCGTGGTCACATAGGGCTCCGTAAGGCTGTTCCGTTCCTCGACAGGAAGCCCCTTCCCGTTGTCCTCGATCGACAGGGTGATGCGATCCACCGTCTGACTAAGGCGTATCCGGATCTCTCCGGGCAAAAGCAGGCCAACCAGTGGCGCGGGCCTCGCATCAATGGCTTCGGCGGCATTCTTGAGAAGATTGGTGAGCGCTTGTGCCAGTTGTCTTGCATCGCATTCGGCAAAACAGGGCTGAGGCGGCATATCCTGCGTATAGCGCACATCCACCCGGCCGGAGCTTTGCAGAAAGACCGTCTGGCGGCAAATCTCCTTGATCTCATGCTCTTTGATCTGCGGCGCGGGCATGCGGGCGAAGGCCGAGAATTCGTCCACCATGCGGCCGATATCATCCACATGCCGGACGATGGTGTCGGTGCAGGTGATAAAGACTTCGGGGTCGGTCACAATTTCTTTGGCGTATTTGCGGCGCAGACGCTCGGCAGAAAGCTGGATCGGCGTCAGCGGGTTTTTGATCTCATGCGCGATGCGGCGTGCGACGTCGGCCCAGGCCGCTTTGCGCTGCGCCGACAAAAGATCCGACACATCGTCGAAAGTCACGACATAACCTTTGACCTCAGCCCCGGCGAGTTCTGAAGACACACGCACCAGAAGTGTTCGCCCTGATTGGCTGGGGCGGCGGATCTCCACCTGCCCATCGCTGAATCGTGAACCGCGGGGCATCGTATCGAGAATGGCCTGAAATTCCGGCGCGAGATCATGCAGCGGCTGCCCGTTGAATGAATCGTCGCCAGCGACACCGAAGAACCAGGCCGCCGAAGCGTTCATCAGATTAATCCGATATTCCGGATCCAGCCCAATGATACCCGCCGAAACGCCCGATAGTACTGCTTCAGTAAAACGGCGACGGAGGTCAAGCTGACGGTTGGCCTCGACCAATTCGCCACGCTGGTTTTCCAGCTGGTTGGTCATGCGGTTGAAAGCGCGGCCGAGCTGATCAAGCTCGTCATCACCTTCCACCTCGGCCGTCGGCACGCGCGCAGTCAGGTCACCACCGCGCACACGATCTGCGGCACTGATCAAATCGCTGACCGGTCGCACAAGGCGCGTCGCGAAATTTAGCCCGAACCAGACGGCCGCTAGCAGCAAAAGCAAGGCAACAACGATGAAGATCAGCGAGATCGTTACCTGCAAACCGAACCGCTTGCCCTCCAGCTGCTTGTATTCGTTCACGGCTTTTTGCGTGGTCTCCATATGCGCGAGCACTTTGGGTTCGACCGGCCGCCCAACGAACAGATAAGTATCGACAAAATTATCCAGTCGTACCAACGCGCGCACGCGATCATCGTTATCACTGACGATCAGTACGACATCGCCCTGCGCCGCATGGCGGCGCATGTCTTCGGTAATCGGTTCAAACGACAGGGCAAAACTCAATCCAGACCGCGCAAGAATTTTGCCCGAACCGTCGAAAACGATGACTTCGGTCAGATTACGTAAATAGGCCTGCGCCGAAACCGCTTGCGCAAAATGCACCGGATCAGCGGACAGTAAAACTGCCTGCCGGTTCAGATCATTCGCCATCGCCAGAATATCGCCGCGCAAGCCCTGTTTATGTTCTTCCAGGTAAGCTTGCGCTACTTCAAGCGATTCATTGAGCGAGGTGCGGACATGCGTCGAAAACCACCCCTCGACGCCGAAATAAAAGAAAATCGCCGCGAACATGGCAACAAGGATGGCTGGTGCAACGGCCATCAACATGAACACACTGACCATACGCACATGCAGACGCGAACCTGCCTGATTACGCCGACGCCGCATCCAGATCGACAGAATGCGCTGTGTTACAATGGTGCCAAGGGCAACCAGGAAGCCGAGATCCAGCAGGCATAAGATCATGATCGTGGTTGGATCATTGCCGAAGAAAGGCGAGCGTGTCAGTGCGGCGTAGGTCGCAATGGCGCAAGCCACTGACGCCATCACAAAACCGATAACCAGCTTGTGCCGCAACCGGACACGAACAGCCCAGCCATACATATTTTGGAACACCGATTTAATCGTCATTGGCGGCCAGCCTGTTCCGTTTTCGCCGTCCGGCCTGCAGGCCAAGCTCGCGAATTTTTTTGCGTAAGGTATTACGATTGAGGCCGAGCAAAGCCGCGGCGCGCAATTGGTTGCCATGACATTCATCCAGCGTAATCGCCAGTAGGGGCCGTTCAATTTCCTGAATAACGCGGTCGTAGAGACCGGCAGCCGGTAAATCATGCTCATGCGCGGCGAAGTAATTGCGCAAATGGTGTTCGACCGTGGCAGCAAGGCCGGCGGTTTTTTGTTCGCGCTCGCTCACGCCGCTTTCTCCAACAATGGCTCAAAGAAATTGTCGATCAACCCACGCACGGCATCGATACTGTCGACGGTGTTCACCGCCGCACGGAACTCCGACGATGATGGTAAGCCCTTGCTGTACCAGCCGATATGCTTGCGCGCGATGCGCAGGCCTGTATTCACACCGTAATGTGACAACATGCTTTCCAGATGCTCAGTAATGATATTGAGCTGCTCTTTCAGTGATGGCGCGGGCGGGATAACGCCGGTTCGCAAAAATTCGATCATCTGCTTGATGAACCACGGGCGGCCATAAGCCCCCCGCCCGATCATCACACCATCGGCGCCGGAAAGTTCCAGCGCGCGCAGCGCATCGGGGAATTCGTTAATATCGCCATTGGCGATGACAGGAATCGAAACCGCTTCTTTCACCTTGCGGATAAACGCCCAATCCGCCTGCCCTTCGTAAAACTGGCAACGTGTACGGCCATGAACGCTGACCATCTTAATCCCACAATCCTCGGCGATCTTCGCGAGGCGCGGCGCATTCAGGCTTTCATGGTTCCAACCCATGCGCATTTTCAACGTCACCGGAATTTTTACCGCCTTGACGGTGGCTTCAAGAATTTTTGCGGCATGAAGCTCATCGCGCATCAGCGATGAACCAGCATGGCCATTGACGACCTTCTTCACCGGGCAACCGAAATTGATATCGATGATATGGACGCCCCGATCTTCGTTGAGTTTTGCGGCTTCGCCCATGACTTCCGGCTCGCAGCCCGCCAGCTGGACCGCCATCGGGTTTTCTTCTTCCGAGCGTTGTGCCATCTGCAGCGTCTTGATGTTTTCGCGGATCATCGCCTGACTGGCGATCATTTCCGATACCACCAAACCACCACCGTATTTTTTGACAAGCCGCCGAAACGGCATATCCGTTACGCCCGACATCGGTGCAAGAATGACCGGGGCCTCCAGCACCACCGGCCCGATATGGATCGGCTTCAGGCGCGGCGCGACGGGTGTTTCAGCGGTTTGAGCATTAAAATCCAGCATGGCTGGACAGTAGCAGTTGCCTAAAAATTGGGCAATTCTTCCTTATACGCATGACGAGATATGCGCCTTAACTACGCTGATTTATATAGCTAATTTAATTTATATCCCCAACATTCAGGGGGTAAAGATGACGCCTGATCCTCCCGTAACGGTTACGCCGTCATCCCATTGCCGTTTCGGCGCCTTTAAACTTGTCGCGGGCGGAGCGGAGCAAGCCAAACATCGCGGCGCGGTCGGTATCGTCGGCGGGCAAGCCTTTTTTCTTCAGCACCTGCTGGAAATCTGGCTGATCGATGCGCAGGAACGGGTTGGTTTTTTTCTCCATGCCAAGCGAAACAGGCAAGGTCGGTTGTTTCTTTTTACGTAGCGCCGCGGCTTCAGCCGCGCGCGCCTTGAGATTTTCATTGGCGGGATCGAGCGCAAGGGCAAACAACGCATTCGCTTCAGTGTATTCGTGCCCGCAATAAATCATCGTGTCGTCAGGCAAATTGCGCAACGCCATAAGGCCTTCCCACATTTCCGCCGCCGTGCCTTCGAACAACCTTCCGCAGCCGAGCGAAAACAACGCGTCGCCACAGAACAACGCCTTAATCTGCGGAAAATAAAACGCAATATGGCCGACGGTATGGCCATGCGTCTGGATGGCGTGGCCGCGCAAAGTTGAAAACGTCACCGCATCGCCGCCCGACACGCCGCGCGCCATACCGCTGATATGGCTGCGTTCCTTGTCCGGGCCGATAATGGCGGGGCCGTATTCTTTCTGCAATTTGCCGTTGCCACTGATATGGTCGGCGTGATGATGCGTGTTAAGGATAAGCGTCAAATGCAGATCGCGTTCCTGCAACGTCCTGAGGGCCACCGACGCATCTCCCGGATCGACAACCATAGCGAGACCGAGATCGGTATCACTGACCAGATATATATAGTTGTCCGCAAAAGCGGGGAGAACATCGATGATGAAGGACATAGAGGCAGACTTTAACAAGTCTGCCTAAGAATGGGTTAACGGCGATTCTAGGCGTGTCCTGCTTCACCGGACAGCATCAATGGGCTGATGCCGATTTTGGCCAAAGAACGCGCCCATTTGGTTTCAAGATCCGGGCCGAACAGTAAGTCATCATCCGCCGCCGAGGTGAGCCAACCATTGGCCTTCATCTCTTCCTCCAATTGCCCAGCACCCCAACCGGCATAGCCCAAGGCCAACATCATCTGGTCCGGGCCTTCGCCGTTAGCAATTGCCTGCAAAACCTCAATCGTCGCGCTGAGCGAGATATGATCGTCGATGCGGATGGTGCCTTCGCGCATGTAATCGGTGGAATGCAGAACAAAACCACGCCCGACCTCGACCGGACCGCCAAAATGCACTGGCAAATCCGGCAGATCCCCGGCGGTCTTAATCTCTAACTGTTCCAGTAGCATGGGAAAATCTGCCTCGCCGAACAACCGGTTGACGATCAGCCCCATAGCGCCGTTCGGCCCGTGTGAGCAGATGTAGATAACCGATTGCGCAAAGCGTGGGTCTGGCATCGCCGGCATGGCAATCAGCAACTGCCCGGTTAACCAGGTATTGCCGAGCGCGGGGCCCATCGAACGTAGGGGATCCGAATCCGTCATTGCGCGTCCCATCATTTTTCCCTGTTTCGGATAAAATCAGTTTATTGCATTATGTCGCTTGAGTCGGAAAGACCAAATCACTACCTGAATCATCATGACACGATTTATCTCCGCATTGCTGTTTGTCTTTTTTATGGCCCCCGGGCCGGCGCATGCAATGGCAAGCGATTGGCAGCAGGATGACGTTGTCAAAGTGCGCCTAATCTCAGACGTGAACGGCGTCGGACAGGATACGACTGTGTCGCTTGGCCTCGAGGTGCAGATGGCGCCGGAATGGCATACCTATTGGCGCTCGCCTGGCGCCGCAGGCCTGCCACCACAAATCGATTGGACCAACAGCCAGAGTGATACGGGCAATTTCAACTCCGCTGCTCTGCTCTATCCCGCACCGAAGCGTTACACCGCCTATGGGCTGGAGACGATCGGCTATAAGGATCATGTGGTGTTTCCGATCGACGCGAAGCTGCGCATGCCGGGCAAACCGCTGAACGTCGATGCGACGCTTGATTTGCTGGTTTGCAGCGCCATATGTGTGCCAAAGAATTTCCATCTGCAACTGATGATACCCACCGGCGCGGCGGCAGAAAGCCCCGAAGCGGCCCTGATCAAACAATTTCGCGACCAGATCCCCGGCGGCGTCGATACCTCCGGCCTAGTGCTGAAAAGCATTACTAATGACGGCCATAGTTTGACGATCGACTTCGAATCGAATTTCCCACTAACCAATCCGGATATTTTTATCGAGAACGATAGGAATATTTCCTTCGCCGCTCCGGCAACCACGCTTGGCGCGAATAATCTCAGTGTGCGTTTTGTTGTTAAGCCCGCCGATACGCTGCCGGACGGCACAACGCTGGCCGGCATGCCTCTGACGCTCTCGGTCATCAACGGTGATTATGCATTGGAACAGCACGTGATAGCGCCGACGGTAACTGCGGCGGTGCAAGCAACACCTATAGAAGCGCCATCGCTGCCGCTCGGCTTGGCGATGCTTTTTGCTATACTTGGCGGGCTTATCCTCAACCTCATGCCCTGTGTGCTGCCGGTGCTGTCGCTCAAGCTGCTCGGCGTCGTCAGCCATGGTGGGCGCGATATTCGCGTGGTGCGGCACAGCTTCCTTGTCACCGCGGCGGGTATTGTCTTTTCGTTTCTGGTGCTGGCGGCCGTAACTCTTCTTCTCCGCAGCCTCGGCCTTGCTTTCGGCTGGGGCGTGCAATTCCAACAGCCAATGTTCTTGGTCTTCCTGATTTTGTTGCTGACTTTTTTCGCGGCGAATATGTGGGGACTTCTGGAAATCCATATGCCACGTTTCTTCGCCGATAATTTGGATAAGGATTATCATCCGAAACTGGCGGGCGATTTTGCGACCGGCGCGTTTGCCACTCTGCTCGCAACCCCCTGCTCCGCGCCATTTCTCGGCACCGCGATCGGCTTTGCCCTGATTGCGGGCGCGCAGACGATCTTCCTGATCTTCCTCGCGCTCGGCTTCGGTATGGCGCTACCCTATCTCGCGATCGCGATCTGGCCGCGCTTTGCGACAACTTTGCCGAAGCCCGGGGCGTGGATGACCAAACTGCGCCATCTGCTCGGCTGGGCTTTGGGTCTCACAGCGTTGTGGATGTTGTGGGTGCTGGCAGCGCAAATTCCCTGGCGGCTTGCAGTGTTCGTCGGGCTTTCGATGGCGGGCATTATTCTGCTGCTCGCGCTGCGCAAGACTGAGGTTTCGCGCAAACTGGTGCGTATCGGGCTGATCGATTTCGTGGCCGTTGCCGTTTTGGTCACCTTTGCCGGTTCTTGGACGCCTAAGCCCGTCGCCGTGAACGTCGACCCGCTATGGCTACCTTTCGACCGCGCGGCGATCGCCGCCGATGTTGAGGAAGGCAAGATGGTGTTCGTCGACGTCACGGCGGATTGGTGCCTGACCTGCAAGGCCAATATGAAATTCGTCCTGACCCGTGACCCGGTAGCGCAGCGCCTTTTCCATGACGATGTCGTGGCAATGCAGGCGAACTGGACCAGTCCCGACCCAGCAATCACCGATTTCCTGCACCAGCACGGTCGTTTTGGTATTCCCTTCAACATCGTGTTCGGTCCTGGCGCACCGAATGGACTTGTACTGCCGGAACTACTAACGCCGAAAGCGGTGATGGATGGGTTGGATAAAGCGTCGAAGACCGCGGAGCCATGAAAGACCCCAGCTCTATCCGTTCGCAAAACTCTTAAATCTGCATTGACTGCAAAACGACGGTTTTCTTCCGCGGCCATGCATTCACCATCGCCATAGCGAGCGCCGCCCAGTAGGGCAAGGTTTGCACCGACAGCATGCCAGCCCAAAGGACTGCATTCTGGTTTGAGACATCGAAAGTGAGCAGCACTGCGATCGCGCAGGCAATGAGAGCGAGAAGCAGCGCGATTTCCTCGCGCGCCATGAGGAAGGCCTGAATCAGCGCCGGTTTATCAGCACATTTCGGCGTACGGTAAAACGGCGTGCCAGAGGTGAACATCCCCTGCCATACCGCGCGCGCAACGGCGTGCGACAAACCCATCCCTGCCACCGCCGCGTTAAAACGATCAAGCGCGGTGCATTTTACCCGCACATGATAGAGAAAAAATCCGGAAACGAATTTGAAGACAAAAACGCTGAGCGTCGGCACGAGAAATACAGCGGGTGGAAATTCGACCCAGTGAAGCAGTAGAAAAATCGACCACAGGATGGCCGCCAACGCAAAGACGATATGCGCCGCGTCAGCAAACCACGGCATCCACCCAGAGATGAAATGATAACGCTGACCGCGCGTCAGCGTTTCGCCCTCCTTCAATGCGCGCCAATGACGTTTAAGGATCTGCACCGCGCCATAGGCCCAGCGAAAACGCTGGGTTTTATAGGCGCTAAAATTATCCGGCATCAGCCCACGGCCAAGCGAATGGTTCATGTAAACCGCTTCATAGCCGTTTTCGAACAGGCGTAAGCCAAGCTCAGCGTCCTCGCAGATACACCATTCGGCCCAGCCGGTGACGCGCTGCAACGCCGCCTTGCGGATCAATGTCATCGTGCCATGCTGGATAATAGCGTTGCGTTCGTTCCGTTGCACCATGCCGATATGGAAAAACCCGGCATATTCCCAATAGCACATGCGCTTGAAGGGATTTTCCTCACGGTCGCGGTAATCCTGCGGCGCCTGCACGAAAGCGACATTGACGTTGTCGAAATAGGGGACGGTGCCGATCAGCCAATCGGCGCTAACGACATAATCGCTATCGATAACGCCGATGATGCTGGCGTCCAGCGCTGTTTGTGCCAAAGCAAAATTCAGCGCGCCTGCCTTAAATCCCGGCCAGCGCGGCAAATGGAAAAAGCGAAAACGCGAGCCGAGTTTGGCACAATGCTCCTCAAGCGGCTTCCACACCGCTTCATCCTGCGTGTTGTTGTCGACGACGATAACCTCGAAATTTGGATAGGCCAGCTGCGCCAAAGCGTCGAGGGTTTCGATCACCATATGCGGCGGTTCGTTGTAGCATGGTACGTGGATGGAAATTTTCGGGGCATCAGGCGGCGGCAACCATCCCTGATACGGCTCAAACTTGCGGCGGCGTTGATTGGTCCAGAGGACCTCGGTCAATTCAAAACCGTCGACCAGCAGCAGCGCCAACAGCACCACCTGCGCACCAATCAGAGCGACCCAGGCCAGTGTATTGCCATTGATAATTTTCTCAGCCATAGCCGCCATCACTGCCCAGACCAGAACCGAGGCAACCGCCTGCATCAACCCAGCGTAGAAAAGCGATCCGGCGAATTTTAGATTACGCTCGCGGCGCACGAACCATTGAACAGGAAACAGCGCGAGCACAGACGAGATGAGACAGCCTTGCACCCAACGCGTCGATTCCGCGACCGAACCGCTCATGGCAAATTTCGGCTGGCGCGCGAAATTCCATAACCCCCAATGCGCACCAACACTGCCTTCAATCACGCGCTTCCATGGTGAGTCAAAGGCTTCAATGATGGAATAATCAAGGCGCTGCTCGGTCGCGATATTTAAAAAATCGCGGATGAACTTGGCCTGATTGACCTGCGAAGGTTCGGCGCCCTTAACCCATTGCCCTTCGCTTGGCCAACCGACTTCACCGATATAAATATGCTTCTGCGGAAAAGCGGCGGCCAGCTGATGATACCGATACAGCAGGTATGGCAATGCACCATCGAGCGGAACGCCTTCCCAGTAGGGCAGGATGTGCACGGTAATGAAATCCACACTATCAGCCAGTTCGGGATATTTGAGCCAGATATGCCACGGTTCGGCGGTGGTGACGGGGATGTTTACTTCGCGCTTGGCACGTTCGATAAAGGCGATAAGATCGGCAGACTTGAGGTCATCACGCAGCAACGCTTCGTTACCGATGGTCAGACGTTTGATGTTCGGATTGTTGTGAACGATATCGATCGCACGAGCGACTTCCTGTGCATTCGCCCCGGCATCGCGCGAAATCCATGCGCCGAGATTGACATTCAGGTTATGGCGGGCGGCAATCCCCGGAATGTGGTCGAGACCATCACTGATGCCATAAGTACGGATGCTACCAGTATGCCCAGCGAGGACAGCCATGTCGCGATCGATATCCGCATCAGACATATGGTTGGCGGTATCGCCTGCCTGCCATGCGCTGTAAGACAGGCCGTTGATGACCCCGCCCCAGGAGCGTTCGCTGACGCTGCGGTTGACAATCGCCCATATGGCGAAATTAGCCAGCAGGACGATGGCAAGGATGAGGGCAGTGCGACGGAATGCGAGCATAATCAGAAGGCAAATAGCAGGTATGGGGCCTCAGAAACAAGATAGGGATAACATACTTTTTTGATCCCCGGCCCCGGCTCTTTAGCTTCTATCCTACCTATGCTTACGATGGCCCCATTTGTTTGGCCTTGGTGCCCAGCGAGTTAACGAGAGCATTGATGCCATCGCGCCGGACGATGGAGGAGAATTCGGAACGGCGGGCCGCAAGCTCGCTAATAGCACCGTCAAGGAACACATCAACGATGCGCCATTTGCCTTGATCATCCTTGCGCATCAGGTAATTAAGCGTCACCGGATCGCCCGATTTCTGTTTCAGTTGTGTCTCAACGATAACACCTTCGGTTGAGGGTTTTTCGTTCTGAATCTCGAAAGATTCGCCGTCCCACGACTTGAACTGGCTGGCATAAGTCGCGACGCTGAAATCCGAAAAAGCGGATACCAGCTGCTGCTGTTCTTCCGATGTGGCATTGCTCCAGCTGAGGCCAACGGCGAAACGCGTCATCAGTGGCAGATTGAACGCGTTTTTAATGGCGGGCTCGAGCTTTTTGTACCGTCCGGCAAAACCAAGCTGATCACCCTGCTTCATAGTATCGAGAAGCTGGCTATAGAAATCCTTGACGATGTTCGTAGCATCAGTGGAATCCGCGCCCGATTGAGCTGCGTCCGGCACCGTCGACGGCATTTTTGCATGGGCCGGAGCGGCAGCGGCAAGGCCGACACCGATTATAAAGACCAGAAAGAACTGCATTACGTTTTTCATAAACTTACCCATACACACATGCGATCCCTTGCGGGATAGCAGCAAAGATTAAACCCTTTCTTAATGCCAGTTTTTCACGGCAAATCTGGCAATTTTATGCCCGGGCCACGATCTCAGCGGCCTGTTCCTGCCCCAAAGCTTCGAGCGCCTTCGCTACGATATGCTTCGCGTTCATTTGCGCGAAGTCATATTGCTTCACGGGCGCATCATGCTCCTGAAACACATCAGGTAATACCATCGGGCGGATTTTTAACCCACGATCCAGCAGGCCCATTGACGCCAGATGATGCAGGATATGGCTGCCGAAGCCGCCGATGCTGCCTTCCTCGATGGTGATCAGAACTTCGTGCTCCTCGGCAAGACGTTTGACAAGATCAAGGTCAATCGGCTTAGCAAAGCGCATATCAGCGATCGTGGTACTGAGGCCGCGCGCATCCAGCTCTTCGGCTGCTTTGCGGCATTCGGCAAGACGCGTACCGAGATTGAGGATGGCGATCTTGGTGCCTTCTTTGACGATACGGCCCTTACCGATGGCCAGCACTTGCCCGCGTTCCGGCAATTGCAGACCAACACCTTCGCCGCGCGGGTAGCGAACGGCCGAGGGATGATCATCAATCGCGGCCGCAGTCGCGACCATGTTCATCAACTCCACCTCATCGCCCGCCGCCATAACAACCATATTCGGCAGGCAACAGAGATAGGCGAGATCAAACGAACCGGCATGCGTGGCGCCGTCGGCGCCGACCAACCCGGCGCGATCCATCATGAAGCGCACCGGCAGGTTTTGCAGGACGACGTCATGCACGACTTGATCATAAGCGCGTTGCAGGAAGGTAGAATAGATCACGGCGAACGGCTTGAAACCTTCGCAGGCCAGCCCAGCAGCAAAGGTCACTGCATGCTGCTCAGCGATGCCGACATCGAAGGTACGCTCCGGAAATTTCTTGCCGAAGATATCGAGGCCGGTACCGGAAGGCATGGCGGCATTAATGGCAAGAACACGGTTGTCGTGCTCAGCTTCCTTGATGAGCGCTTCGGCAAAAACCTTGGTGTAGGTCGGGAGTGCCGGCTTGGCGGCGGCCTTTGCCTTTTCGGCCGCTTTTTCTTCCTCCGTCTTAATAACATTGAATTTCGGTTGAACGGCATGAAGCTTGTCGGCGGAGCTTTCGGCCGGTGCGTAACCATGGCCTTTTTGTGTCACGACATGGATGAGAACCGGACCACCCTGCGGATCATCGCGAACGTTTTCCAGGACCGGCACGAGATGCTCGAGATTATGACCGTCGATCGGTCCAACGTAATAGAAGCCCAGTTCTTCGAACAGCGTACCGCCGGTGACCATGCCACGCGCGTAATGCTCGGCCTTACGGGCCGCTTCGCGGAGTGGGCGTGGGAAGATCTTGGCGAATTCCTTGCCGATATGGCGGAGATTGCGGTATTCCTTCGACGATACGATGCGTGACAAATAGGCGCTCATCGCACCGGTCGGCGGCGCAATCGACATATCGTTGTCATTCAAGACCACCACAAGACGGGAATCCGAAGCTCCAGCGTTGTTCATCGCTTCGTATGCCATACCCGCGGAAATCGAGCCGTCGCCAATAACGGCAACGACGTTGTTTTTCTTGCGCTTGAAATCGCGAGCGACGGCATAACCCAGCGCGGCCGAGATCGATGTCGAACTGTGCGCGGCACCGAAGGGGTCGTAGGTGCTTTCGGAACGGCGCGTGAAGCCGGAGAGCCCGCCGCCCTGACGCAACGTACGGATACGATCACGGCGTCCGGTCAGGATTTTGTGCGGATAAGCCTGATGACCAACATCCCAAATGAGGATGTCTTCCGGCGTGTTGAATACGTAATGCAAAGCCGTGGTCAATTCGACAACACCAAGGCCGGCGCCGAGATGGCCGCCCGTGACCGAAACAGCATCAATGGTTTCGGCACGTAGTTCCTCGGCGAGCTGCTTGAGTTGACCGGATTTTAATTTGCGGACATCCGCCGGAACATTGACGGTATCGAGCAATGGCGTCGCAGGTTTGCCCGGTGCATGACGGACTTCCGCAGCCTCGATGACACATTCCTGAATAATATTGATGCGTTCCTGATTAGATTTGGGAGCAGTGGTCACGCGTTTTCTCCATCAACAAGAATTGCCGCGGTCCTACCTCAGTCCGCACATCAGGCCTGCGTTGTAGCACTTCAAGGCCTTAAGGCGGAATATTTACCCTTTCTGGTAATAAAATTACAAGAGGTTCGTTACTTTTGAGCCACAAAAGATGGGTGCAAAACATATCATATCTTATTGAATCTATTGTATAATATGATTATTGTTTTTCCCCGTCACCACAGCGCCCGATCGGAAAAATCCATGCTGCAGCGGGCCTCTCTCTATCATCAAGCCGGCCAGCCGGCTAAGGCTGAGGAGATTTACCGCGACATTCTGCGCAATGAGCCGGACAACATCACCGCCATTATGAACCTCGGGTGTGTCCTTCATGATCAAGGCAAGCTGAATGAGGCTCTTGAGATGTTTCGGCGCGCCGTCAAATTGAAGCCGGATATGCCGCTGGCTTACATAAATCTCGGCGGTATCCTTTGTGAAAGGGGTTGCCTTGAAGAAAGTTTCACGGTGTTCAGACGCCACGCCGCGTTGACGTATGAATATGAAAGCAATGAACCAATCCAACCGCACAAGGCATCGCACGACAGGGAACAACAAGATTACATAAACAGGAATCAGCGCCTGAACAATGAGATCGCCGTCAACGGGTTTCATATCGAGGATTGCAGCCGCGTAATAATCGGAGGCGCAGTCAATCCCGACGCTTCTCCCGGCGATGTCGCGACGCGCTGGCAAGGGAGTCATCCTAAAATTGTCGTTATCGATAATTTCCTGACCGACGAAGCTCTTGCCAAGTTAAGACGTTTTTGCTGGAGATCAACGATCTGGCGCCAGGTTTACACCCCCGGTTATCTAGGCGCGATGCCAGAGCACGGCATCGGCTCTCCCCTGCTGGCGCAAATAGCCGAAGAGTTACGCAGCACCTATCCGGTCATTTTTGGTCAGTATCCCCTGCTTCATTTCTGGGGATTCAAATACGACAGTAACCTGAGTGGCATTGCCCTTCATGCCGATTTTGCGGCGGTCAATGTCAATTTCTGGATTACATCGGACGACGCCAATCGTGACCCCGCAAGTGGCGGGTTGATCATTTGGGACACGCCGGCACCGCTGGATTGGGATTTTGCCAAATACAACGATAACGTCGCTACGGCTCGGGATTTTCTTGCACGGGCCGGGGCAAAATCGATGACCATTCCTTACCGGTCCAACCGGGTCGTGATTTTCGATTCTAATCTCTTTCACGAAACCGACCGGATCGATTTTAAGGAAGGCTATCTTAACCGGCGCATCAATCTCACGCTGCTCTACGGCCGACGTGAGGCCAATTAAACTTGTGCTTCAGCTGCCCGTAAATGCCCCAACCATTCTTCCTGACGGCCCCAATTGCCGCGCAGGATAAAACTGGGATGAAAAGTCGGGATCACATTAACCCCCGGCAGGAGACGGCAAGGCCGTGGTTTGCCAATTTTGTCCAGCAGCCCGTTTTCACCCGTCAGCGCCCAAAGTGGCGTGCGACCAAGAGCGACGATGATCATCTTTTCGGGACGATTTTTTTTCATTTTCCCAAGAATTGAGCGTAAATGCTCGATCTCTTTGGCAAATTCCGCTCGACAGAGAGCACTGGAGAAAGTGCCAAGCTCTTCGGCGATACCGATGCCCTGCTGTTTGGCCGCACGGCGCGAAATGAAGAAATGATCGACCTTGTTCCCGGGTGGCTGAAAGCGGAATACATTCGCAACAAGGCAGCGGGAACGTTCGATACCCGCCTGTTTCAGCATTTTATCGAGTAATTGGCCACTGCGCCCGACGAAGGGATGGCCCAGCCTGACTTCTTCGGCGCCCGGCGCCTCGCCAACCAGAACGATACCGTTCCATTCACCAGACGGAAAGTCGTAATCGACCTTCGATAAGGCATTTACCGGCGGTATTTCGGTTCGATCCTGAAATGAGAAGGTTTGTTGCATAGGTATAACCTTTAAAGAGCCTACTAAACCTTCAAACAAGGCGCTTGTCGAGGGGGAGTCCCTCTGGCAATCCTGAATCATGGGCGTTTCAGGATTCTCTTCTCGATTCGCGCGCAAGACACGTGGCGGTCTTATCGCAGCTACCGTTCTTCTGGCTTTCGGCCTGACGCCGGCGCATGCCGATGCGCCTGCCCAAAAGCCGCCCAATGCCGCAAAACCCGCCAGCCCCGATGATCAGAAAGAAACGCTTATCACCGCACAGCAAATGCATGCCGATCAGAATACCGGGATCGTTACAGCCACAGGCCGGGTCGAGATCGCCCATAACGGCTATATCCTGCATGCCGACAAGGTGATCTATAACCAGAAGACTGACATCATGCACGCCGAAGGACATGTCGCGCTCCTTATGCTCAGTGGCGAAGTCGAATTCGCCAATGAGCAGGAAATCACCGGCGACATGAAACAGGCCTTTGCGCGCAACATCGGTATTATATTCCCTGACGGGTCGCGCATGACGGCGCGCGTCGGCCAGCGCTATGATGAACGCTATTCCGTCGGCGACAAGGCGAATTATACCGCCTGCAACGTCTGCAAGGAAAATCCAGACAATCCACCTTTATGGGATCTGCGCGCCAAACAAATCGTCCATGACAATGTCGAGCATGATCTTTATTACCATGATGCGACGGTGGATTTCGCCGGCCTTCCGATTTTCTACACGCCCTATATGTCGGGCCCTGACCCGACGGTTGAGCGCCGCCAGGGCCTGCTGACGCCATCACCGGGTTATAATCCGAATATCGGCGCTTTCGTTCGTGTCCCTTATTATTTTGATATCGCGCCGAATATTGACGCGGAGATTGCACCGACTTTCAGCACAACGGACAAGGCCCAGTTCGCCGGCGAATACCGTGAGCGCTGGGCCAACGCCGATCTAAAACTGGATGGCAGCTTCACGCACGCCGATCTCATCAGTGATACCGGCATGGATGAAGGCCAACAATGGCGCGGACATCTGTTCGGTACTTTTCTCTATGACGTTGACAATGTGTGGCGCGCCGGAAGCAATATCAATTTCACCTCGGATAAAAGTTATCTCCTGCGTTATCAGATTGCTTCGGCCGATGAGCTGACCAACCGCGTTTATGTCGAAGGTTTGCGGGGCCGCGATTATTTTGTCGCCAATTCCTATTATTTTGAGGATCTGCGGCCGGGCGAACAGCCAGCGCAGCCTTTGGTGCTGCCGGAAACTCATTTCAGCGCCTATGGCGAGCCGGGCCAATCCCTCGGCGGACGGTGGTCGTTGGATGGCGGCACGCTGGTAACAATGCGCGACAACAACGCTTTAGATGAATCCCAGCAAGGTCCCGATACCCGACGTCTCTCTCTCAGTGGCGGATGGGAACGTCGGTTCGTATCGGATACTGGACTTGTCTCAACGCTGTCTGGTCTCCTGCGCAGTGATACCTATTGGGCCGATAACGTCATCAATCCGAATGGATCGGGAAATAATTTCGACAATGTCCTTCTGGAAAGGCCCTTCGCCCAGGCCAACCTCCTGACCGGCTATCCTATGGGCCGACAGGGCGACGGTTATCAGCAAATGGTCGAGCCGCTTGTGGCTTTCACCGCCGCACCAGCTGCCAAAACCGATCCACATACGCCAAACGAAGATAGCCAGGATATCGAATTCGACGAGACCAACCTTTTCTCACCCAACCGTTTTACCGGCACGGATCTGATCGAAGGCGGTAATCGCCTGACTTACGGCATGCGTCATTCCGTGATTGCTGATGATGGCATGCGGGTTGAGATGTTCGGCGGCGCCAGTTATGACTTCAGCAAGAACGACCAGTTTCCGGGCTTATCGGGCCTGCGTGACCAAACCTCGGATTACGTCGGACGCATCGATTTCATTCCGACGAATTGGCTGAGCATGAATTACGGCGCGCGCCTGGATCATGATACGCTCTCGCCGCAGCGTCAGGATGCGCTGCTGTCGGTTGGCGCCCCGATTTTCCGGCCCTATCTCCGCTATATCTCAGCCTATGAAACAGAAACGACCGGCATCATCGACCAGGATAAAGAAGCCACGGCCGGGTTTGATTCCCATTTCCTGAAATACTGGGGCTTGCATGCGGATTACACCCAAGCTTTCGCGCCGGAACCCGGGCCGCGTAATGCAGATTTAACGCTCAGTTATACCGACGAATGCTTCATCTTTGGCGTTACCGCTCAGCACAACCAGATCAGCCGCGCCGATGTCAGCTCGGGCACATCGGTGGTGTTTCACTTTTATTTGAGGAATGTCGGCGGGCTGCATACGGATTCCGCCGCCGCACCTAACTTCGCCAACCAGTTCAGGCAATACTAGCCTTCACGCAACGCTCCACGCCACCGTGGTCCATATGTGTGGTGACTTGCGCGAAGCCGTTCTGACGGAAAAGATCGGCGACCTGCGCCGCCTGCCCCTGACCCACCTCGAAAATAGTGAAACCGCCGGATTTAAGATGTTTCGACAATTGTGGGACAAGCGAACGATAGGCATCAAGCCCATCGGCACCACCATCAAGCGCCCGGAGGGGATCATGATTACGCACTTCCGGCATGAGCGTTGGGATGACATTGTGTTCGATATAAGGTGGGTTGGAGATGATCAGATCGTAGTGCTCATATTGAAGATTATCGAGCCAATGGCTCATGCGGAATGTCGCGCGGTCCGAGAGATTTAAGTCCTCGGCATTCGCGCGCGCCTGGTCGACGACATCCATAGTGTAATCCAGACCGAGGCCGGTGGCTTCAGGCACTTCGTGCAATAAGGCAAGCAACAGGCATCCGGTTCCGGTTCCAATATCAAGAATTGAAGACACTTTACGGGTCTGTAATTCCTTCAATGCAACTTCGATAAGGGTTTCACTGTCCGAACGCGGCTCCAGAGTCGCTTCGTTCAGACGAAAAGGCAAACTCCAGAATTCGCGTTGGCCGAGAATGCGCGCGACCGGTTCGCGGCGGGTGCGGCGGTTGATGAAGGGGCGAAGGAGTGCCACTTCCTCGGGCGTCAGAACGCGTTCGCTCTGCGCCATCAGTTGCGCACGGTCGAGACCTAGGACCTGACCAACGAGCAGGCGCGCATCAAAAGCGGGATTGTCGACGCCGGCTGTGTCCAGCTGTTCGATAGCTTCACGCGTAAAAGAACCGAGAGATGTCATGCTCATTTCACAATCCGCGACCATTCTTCCTTTGTCACCGGCGAGACGGACAACCGCCCCTGGCGCACAAAGGCCATATTTTTAAGCCGTGCGTCTTTTTTTACATCGGCGAGCGGCAGCGGTTTGGGAAGCGCGCGCACCGGCGCAACGTCGACCATACCAAAACGGCCGGTTTCGTCGTCCGGATCAGGATACCAGGTTTTAACGATTTTCATGATGCCGACAATCGCACGCTCTTCATTGGAATGATAGAAAAAAGCTTCATCGCCGATTTTCATCGCTTTCATGTTGTTGTTGGCCTGGTAATTGCGCACACCGTTCCAGGGCGTGCGCTTGTCCTTCACGAGCTGTGTCCAGGAATAGACATCAGGTTCAGATTTCATGAGCCAGGTCGACATTATGATCCTTTAGGACCGCCATGCCACTTCGTTATGCATAGGCCAGTCTAGAGAGGTTTTTTTGCGGAAGGTTTTTGGAACATCCGCCTTCTGTTTGATGTCATCGCACCATCGCCGAGACCGGTGCGAGCGCAATACCGCGTTCTGGCAGGGTTTTTAGCCAGTCCTGAAGTTTCTGGATCATCAAGGGATAGGGTGCGGTGATGCCGATGGCACGTCCAGTCAGACGCGCGGTTTTTTCCAGCTGGTTTAGCGCATCATCAATGGCTTCGGGTGCGAGGTTCTGGTCGAGCTGTTCCGTACTCATCGCCACAGGAATTTTTCGTTCATGCGCGATATCCGGCACGGCACTGTGTGGTGCTACGTGCGCGTCCAGAATCATCAGACCGCGGTGCTTTAAAAGATCGAGAACCGGATCAAGCTTTTCTGGGTTGGTTGTAAAACGGGAACCGCTGACGGTCGTAATGCCGACATACCCCGTTGCCATGCGTAAAACATTTTGCAACCGTATAATATTATCAGTGTTTGGCAATCCGGTTAAAAGCGTGTTGGGCCCGGGATCGCTGCGCGGATAATCAAAGGGTTCCATCGGCACCATCAACAGGGCTTCGTGCCCGTCTTGCCGCGCGCGGTTACACCAGGCACCGACGACCGGACTTTGACTGTCGAACGCCAAGGTCACATTCATCGGCAACTGTGCGATCGCCATATCGCTGTCGGTCCGCGACTGGCCAAGATTCGTGACGACAATAGCGATGCGCGGACGTGTATCAGCCGTATTGAAGGGCCGCGCATAAACCTGCCATGGCTGGCGACCATCAGCACCGATGCGCGGCAAGCTTCCTTCCGGCGTATCTTCCGTCAGTCCTTCATCCGGAGCAGGCACAAGTTTTACGGTGTGATCGTCCTGCGCGTTGATAAAACCGGAAGTCGTAAGAACCGAGGAACTTACCCCGGGAACCTGCAGCTTTGGATTAGGAATGGCAGCTTTTGAATCCGCGCCTTGCACGGGTAAAGGTTTTTCGCTGACCTTTGATGATGCGCCGTGATGGCCGGCCAGAAGCCAGGGAACCAGTATAACCGCCAAAAAAACGGCTAAAATGCCGAGCTTCAGATTGCGCGGGTAGCGGGCGAGAAAGGTTTCCTGCCTCTCAATAGGCGGCTCCGATCCCTTACCCGCCGCCTGCATGGCTCAGCCTTTCTTTTCCTGGAAGATATGCAACCCGTGAATAAGGTCGAGGGCACGTGCAAGCTGGTAATCGAAAGGCGGCTCCTCTTTCTTGCCGGCCTTATCACCGGCTTTGGTTTTATCCGGCACGGCATCAGCAGGAACCATATCTAAGTCATCCCCTGGATCAGCGGGCGCCTGCACCTTATCGGCTTTGTCCGCCTTGTCCTTGATCGTATCGTTCTGCAAGGCCCCTTTTAGATCAGCTTCATGCAGCCCGGGACCTTGTGTAATTTTTTCAAGCTTCGCCTGTTGAACGACGATGTCGGGTTCGATACCGAGCGCCTGGATCGAGCGGCCCGACGGCGTGTAATAACGCGCCGTCGTCAAGCGCATCGCACCACCACCAGAAACCGGAATGATTGTCTGCACCGAGCCTTTGCCGAAACTTTTGACGCCGACCAGAACGGCGCGATGCTGATCCTGCAGAGCACCGGCGACGATTTCGGAAGCCGAGGCCGAACCGCCATTGATCAGAACAACGATCGGCTTGCCATGCGCCTTGTCGCCGCTTTTGGCGGTGAAAGACTGATCTTCTTCCTTATGGCGCCCACGTGTGGAAACCACTTCCTCGCCGGCCGGTAGGAAGGTGCTGGAAACCGATACGGCCTGTTCAAGCAAGCCGCCTGGATTGTTGCGCAGATCGATGACGTAGCCTTCGAGTTTCGCGCCGATCTTCTCATCCGCTTCCTGCAACGCCTTGTCGAGGCCTGTTTGTGTCAATTCGTTAAACGCGGTAATGCGAATATAGGCAATACTGCCTTTCGGTTCCCATTTAACCGACTGGATATGAATGACGGCGCGCACCAGCGTGACGTCGAAAGGCTTACCGGCAAGGCCGCCGCGACGGATGGTGAGTGTAATCTTGGTTCCCGGCGTGCCACGCATTTTGTCGACCGCGTCGGCGAGTGTCATATCCGTGACCTGCTTGCCATCGATATGGGTAATCAAATCGCCGGATTCGATGCCGGCCTTGGCCGCGGGCGTATCGTCAATTGGCGAGATGACTTTGACGATGTTGTTTTCCATTGTGACTTCGATGCCGAGGCCACCGAATTCGCCCTTGGTCTGAGTCTGCATATCCTGAAAGCTTTTCTTGTTCATATAGCCGGAATGCGGATCGAGCGAGGACAACATGCCGTTCAGGGCGGCTTCGATCAGCTTGTCGTCAGTGACGGGATCAACATAATCGGTACGGACGCGCTCAAGCACATCCGAGAACAATGTCAGTTGTTTAAAAGTATCTGATGCGTCTGGCGGCGCTTCGGGCGTAACCGGAGCTGCCGTCTGTGCAGGAACCGCGGCGGGCGTGTCCTTCGGCGTGTTTGGCAGGGACTTGGCCCAAATCG
>Ga0206945_1042_pt1 | contig 29386 bp, 23 predicted proteins | sample Alteio_BWOrgHeat_5_FD_152982 | JGI IMG/M metagenome (GOLD analysis project Ga0206945, IMG submission 152982) | Enriched cells from forest soil in Barre Woods Harvard Forest LTER site, Petersham, Massachusetts, United States -... | ecosystem: Environmental > Terrestrial > Soil > Temperate forest > O... | reverse complement strand
CACTTCCGGCAGCGCCCCGATCTTCCATTCCACTGTGCGCTCCCTCATCTCCGGCCGCAACTCGGTCTTGATCTCCTCGATCAGGTTGGACAGGTCCACGACTCCCTGGCGCATCTCCGTGCGTGACATGCGCGAAAAGCTCAGGAGGTCGTCCACGAGCTGGCCCATTTTCTGCGCCGCTTCGGCGATGTGGTCGACGTAACGGCGGCTTTTGGGGTCCAGCGTGCCTTCCGGCCCGTTTTTCAAAAGGCCGGCAAACCCGTTGAGGTGCCGCAACGGCGCCCGCAGGTCGTGGGATACGGAATAACTGAAGGCCTCGAGTTCCTTGTTGGCCTCCAGCAACTGGGCGTTGGCGGCCTCCACCCGTTGCGTGCTGAGAAAAATTTCCGCCTCCATGCGCTCCATCTTGGCGTGCATCTCCGCGCCGTTCCCCGTCGCGTCCGCCTGTTTTTTCCGGACGAAGTCCGTCACATCCTCCACGCGGTGGATGATGTATTCAATTTTGCTGTCCGCGCCCAGCACCGGCGAGTTCACCGGGCACCAGAAACGTTCCTCAAAGACTCCGTCGGGCCGGCGCACATCATATTTTTGGATGGGCATGGTGTCGGCCGCGGAATTCTTGCGCACGCGATCGAGCGAGGCCTGAAGATTGGAAACCCCCGTGGCTTCCGGGTCGTTCGGGTTGTCGGGAAACGCGTCGAAGAGGCCGCGCCCGAGGATTTCCTCGCGGCGGGTCATCGTGGCGGTGAGGTAGGCATCGCTGACGGCGACGATCTTGAGGTCGGGCGTGAGCACCAGGTACAGCCCCGGCAGCGATTCAAAGAGCGCGCGGAATTGCAGGTGCATCTGCTCAACGCGCTTGCGGTCGCTGATATCCGTCGAGACCCCGGCGGTGGCATAGATTTTTCCCGCCGCGTCGCGCAGCGGAAATTTGATCGCCAAATGGATGTGCGGCCCATCGGGGTGCATGACCGTCTCTTCAAATTCTAAAACCTGCCCGGTCTCCAAAACTTTCTGATTGTGTGCCTGCGCGGTTTCCGCCAGATCCCGGCGGAACAGGTCAAAGCCGGTCTTGCCCGTGATTTGGTCGCGCGAAGCTCCTGCCAGCGTCTCAAACATGTGATTTACAAACAAATAACGACCATTCAAATCCTTGAGAAAGATGGAGGCGGGCGTGTTGTCCAGGATGGCTTGGAGCCGGGAGCGGCTTTCCTGCAATTGTTTTTCCGCGTGTTCGCGCGCCTTCAGATCCCGCCGGAGGGCTCCCAGCGCCAGCAGGCCGGCGATGAAGGTCAACACCCCGCCCGCCGCGATGATGGCCAGATTCATCCGGACCTGGTGTTCCACGGAGGCGGTGCGTTGCTGGAGCAGTTGGTTTTCCGCCGCGCGCATTTCGGAAACGGATTGCCAGATGGAATCCATCAGCTCCTTTCCCTCCCGCGTCGCCACGCCGGCGGACGCGGCCTCCAACCCCCGTGTCTGGCGCAGTTGGATGCGGTTGTTCAGCACGGCCAGCCGCTGGTTGATCAACGGTTCCAAATGCGCCAGCCGTGCCGCCTGTCCGGGATTGTCGGCGGTGAGCGCGCGGATATGGTCGAGCCACCCGCTGACTTTGGCCTGGGATGTCTGGCAGTCTTTCAAGAAATGTTCGTCACCGGTGAGGAGGTAGCCGCGCTGCTGGGTCTCGGCGTCGGTCAGGATGGCCAGCCCGCTTTCCAAGCTGGCAATCACATCATGCGTGTGGGCCACCCAGCTCTCGGTGGCGATCAGGTTGGTCGTCGTGCGATAATACAGTAGAGTGACGCCAAGCAATAAGAGCACGGCGAAGACAAATCCAAACACCAATTTGTTCCCGATGGAGACTTTCATACTACAAAGAAAGCCCGACGTGTTTAAGTTACATTATAATGATTACAATCTATTACGTCCATAAATATCGGTATTTACGATTAATAATAGAAAAACATCTATTCACTAGAACAATACGGGCTTGGAATCATAATCTTTCAAAATGATTTATTAGCCTGGCAACTTTTTATCAAAAAGTCGTTGATGTAGACTGAGATACTGCAAGAAACGGGCTCGCATTTTTCTCGTTTTCACCCATAAAAAACCACCGCCCGGGTTTTCCCGGGCGGTGGTGGATCACTTGCCTGTGCGCGACATTGCGCACACACGGTGGGCTGAATTATTTCTTCTTGGCCGCTTTGGGAGCCGCTTTGGGGGCCGTTTTCTTGGCGGCCTCTTCTTCCAGCGCGGCTTGCGCGGCGGCCAGGCGGGCGACCGGCACGCGGAAGGGCGAGCAGCTGACATAGGTGAGGCCCACGCGATGGCAGAACTTCACCGAGTCGGGGTCGCCGCCGTGTTCGCCGCAGATACCGAGCTTGATGCCGGGCCGGGTAGCATTGCCCTTGGCCGCGGCGATCTTGATGAGCTGGCCCACGCCGGTCTGGTCGATCGTGGCGAAGGGATTCTTCTTCACGATTTCATATTCCTGGTACGCGCCGAGGAAGGAGCCGGAATCATCGCGGCTCATGCCAAGGCAGGTCTGGGTGAGGTCGTTGGTGCCGAAGCTGAAGAACTCGGCCGTCTGCGCGATCTCGTCGGCCGTGAGCGCGCCGCGAGGCACTTCAATCATCGTGCCGACGGAATAGGTGAGCTTCACTTTCTTCTCGGCTTCGACCTGCTTGGCGACTTCATGGACGATGGCGACCTGGAGGTCGAGCTCCTTCTTGAAGCCGACCAGCGGGATCATGATCTCGGGCTTGCATGGAATCTTTTCCTTGATGCACAGCGCGGCCGCTTCGAACACGGCGCGGGCCTGCATGCGGGTGATCTCGGGATATTTGATGCCCAGGCGGCAGCCGCGGAAGCCGAGCATGGGGTTGAACTCGTGCAGTTCGTGCACGCGGTGGCTGATCTTTTCCGGGTCGATGCCCAGCTTGGCCGCCAGCTGATGCTGGGTGGTCGAGTCATTGGGCAGGAACTCGTGCAGCGGCGGGTCGAGGAACCGGATCGTGGCCGGGAATCCCTTCAAGGCCTTGAAGATGCCGTGGAAGTCATCGCGCTGGTAGGGGAGCAGCTTGGCCAGCGCCGTTTCGCGGGCGGCGAGGTTGTCCGCGAGGATCATCTCGCGCATCGCGTCGATGCGGTTGCCCTCGAAGAACATGTGTTCCGTGCGGGTGAGGCCGATGCCCGTGGCGCCGAACGCCATCGCGTTGGCGGCTTGTTCCGGCGTGTCCGCGTTCGTGCGGACCTGCAGGCGCGTGTACTGGCCGCACCACTTCATGAGCTGGTTGAAGCTCTTGAACTTCTCGGACTTCTGGGCTTCCTTGTCGTTGCCGATGAGGCCGGCGATGATCTCGGACGGCGCGGTCTTGATCTTGCCCGCGTACACCGTGCCCGCCGTGCCGTCGATGGAGAGGAAATCCCCTTCCTTGAACGTCTGGCCGGAGACGGAGATCGTCTTCTTGTCGTAATCGATTTCCAGGGCCGCCGCGCCGCAGACGCAGACCTTGCCCATCTGCCGGGCGACCAGCGCCGCGTGGGAGGAAACGCCCCCGCGCGCGGTGAGGATGCCTTCGGCGGCGATCATGCCGCGCAAATCTTCCGGTGAAGTCTCGATGCGCACGAGCAGGACCTTCTCGCCGCGTTCGGCGGCAGCGACGGAGCGCTCGGCGTTGAAATAAACCTGGCCGGTGGCCGCGCCGGGACCGGCGGGCAGGCCGTTGGCGATGACCTTGGCCTTCTTGACTTCCGACAAGTCAAAGATGGGCGCGAGCAACTGGTCGAGCTGGTCGGCGGGATTGCGCATCACGGCGGTCTTCGAGTCGATGAGCTTCTCCGCAACCATGTCCATGGAGAACTTCAGCGCGGCGGCGGCGGTGCGCTTGCCGTTGCGGGTCTGGAGCATGAACAGCTTGCCTTCCTGCACGGTGAACTCGATGTCCTGCACGTCCTTGAAATGGCTCTCGAGGATCTTGCGGACCTTGAGCAGTTCCGCGTAGCTCTTGGGCATCTGCGCCTTGAGCTTCGCGACGGGCTCGGGGGTGCGCACGCCGGCGACGACGTCCTCGCCCTGCGCGTTGATGAGGAACTCGCCGTAGAATTCATTCGTGCCGTTGGCCGGGTTGCGGGTGAAGGCCACGCCGGAACCGGAGCTCTCGCCCGTGTTGCCGAACACCATCGCCTGCACGTTGACGGCCGTGCCCCATTCCGTGGGGATGTTGTATTTCCGGCGGTAAACGGTGGCGCGATCGTTCATCCAGGAGCCGAACACGGCGCCCGCCGCGCCGCGCAACTGGTCCCACGGGCTGTTGGGGAACACATGGCCGGTGCGCTCCTTGACCAGCGCCTTGAATCGCTTGACGAGCTCGGCCTGGTCTTCCGCCGTGAGCTTGGAATCTTCCACGTTGCTGTGATATTTCTCGTGCTTGAACTCGTGGATGATCGTCTCGAAGGGCTCGTGATCCTCGTTCTCGCGCTTCTGCACGCCCAGGACGACGTCGCCGTACATCTGGATGAAGCGGCGGTAGCAATCCCACGCGAAGCGCGCGTTGCCGGTCGCCTTCTCGAGCGCGATGACCGACTGGTCATTCAGGCCGAGGTTCAAGATCGTGTCCATCATGCCGGGCATGGAATCGCGCGCGCCGGAACGGACCGCCACGAGCAACGGCATGCCGTTGGTGGCGCCGAACTTCGTGCCCATGATCTTTTCCATGTTAGCGACGCCGGCTTCCATCTGCGCCTGCAGTTCCTTCGGATAAGTGCGCTTGTGGGCGTAGTAGTAGGTGCAGACCTCGGTGGTGATGGTGAAACCGGGAGGCACGGGCAGCCCGATGCGGGTCATCTCGGCCAAGTTGGCGCCTTTGCCGCCGAGGAGGGGTTTCATGGAACCGTTGCCGTCGGCCTTTTTATCGCCGAAAACGTACACGTATTTGGTGGATTTGGGTGCTTTAGACATAAATTTATCGTTATCTGTGCGTCGGTTTTAATCGTTTACTGACAGAAGGTCCCAGGAATTGTACGAGCGGTGGCTCCAGCTCCGGCAGACTGCCTGTCTTTCTACAGGTCTTTTTACGTTAGAAACCTGGGATTCGCTCCCCGTATTTTGGGAAGATGTGCCCGGGAATTGCCGTAAAAAAACCGCGCCAAAGGCGCGTCGCGTGAGAGTACCCGTCCGCGAGGGCAACGCAAGGCAAGAATTCGCCAAATCGGGTAGGGTCAGAGGTCGAAGACGGGCTTTTGAGTCCCCGAAATCAACCGCGTATTACGCGTATTACGCGGATTTTTCGGAGGATAATTCGGAGGGACGAGTTACACGAGTCCCTGATTTGCAGTTGCATTGTGATAGAGACGCCGCGCCGCAGCGTCTGTCTGGAGGGAAGCGCTTTGTCGCTTCCCCAAACTGAAGCCCTGAAAGGGCGATAAGAAATTAGCCCGGGGTAAGGCCGCGAAGCGGACGCCACCCCGGGTATGCGTTCCACAAATGATTCCTTCTCCCATCCGACGGGCTTTGCACAAATAAGCCTGTTTGCACAAAAATGAATCTGTCTGCACAAAAACTCACAGAATCCGGTTTTCAATGCTGATAGTGCCATCGCCCTCCTGCGGCCGTACTGCTATCATCGTCAAGCACACGGGGCACGTCACTTTGCTGCTGACCTTCATCCAGCCCGCGTCCTCCTGAATTTCATGCCCGCACTTGGGGCATTTGATTTTGACGGGCTGGTTGTCTTTTTCGGTGCTCACACCTGAAAGAACGGAATGTTGTTCTTTATGGTATGGCAAAAAGGAAATCGGTTTTGGACTGGTATGGAAACCCGCTTGGCCCTGAACACGGCATCGGAATCGTTGTTGGCGATGCACGCCTGACATTCAGAGGCGAAACAGACCGGGCTGGCGTAAAATACATTCGCGCCTATACCGCCACGGGGGAACCGGGTGACCGAATTCCGCTGGAAGATTGCTATGTCCACATCGAGGATGAGACAGGCAAGGTGTTGTACGATTCCAGACTGCAACCGCCTGCTGACGCCCGGCTATTGCCGGGCTACATCGGTTACCTGCGGGAAGAGCAACTAAAGCGGTATTTTCCGGGATGAGTTTCGATGGTATCCACATCTTCCTGAAAAAGTGCGATAGGGCCGCCACCGGTCATAGGCCTGAATAGAACTTGCATCAGGTTATCACCAAGGTCGTAGGCGGAAAACCAACCGGGGATTATTTCAACCTTTTTGGCTTTAAATAGGTGTAATTCCACGCTTTTTGCGTCTAATTCAGACGCGTTCCATTTGCATACCACGGTATGTTCAGGCTTAACATCTGATCTGCGCGGCCTGTCCCAGTAGGGGCTTTTACATTTGGGGCACGTTGTAGGCGGTTCCGCATTTTCACGCGGAAACCAACGGTGGCTGCACCGCGAACATTCAAAACCTTCAAGAAAAACTTTCGGCATACAAAGTCACGCTAGCACCAGATGGGTGTTATGTAAAGGGTATTCTCTTAGAAAATAGTCATTGACATAGGTGTTCTCTTTGAGTATATTCGTATTCATAACATATGAATGAAAATAAAGAGGAAGTAAACCAGAGGCAGCTACGGGGCGCGGTGATTGCCGCTGCCGCCAAGCTGATTCGGCGCAAGGGCGCGTGGATTGTGCCGTCCCAATCGAACAAAGGCCGTTATACGGTCAATCTTAACGCAGGCAATCCCACCTGTACCTGTCCCGACCACCAGACCCGGGGATGCAAGTGTAAGCACATCTTCGCGGTCGAACATGTCATCGAGCACCGGCAGAACCGCGACGGGAGCCAAACCGTGACCGAAGCGGTGAGGGTGACGGCGCTAAAGCGAACGGCCTACCCGCAGAACTGGGCCGCATACAACGAGGCGCAGACCAACGAAAAGCGCCAGTTTCAAATCCTGTTGCGTGACTTGTGCGCGGGAATCGAGAATCCGCCCCATACCAAGGGCAGGCGGCCCCTCCCGCTGTCAGACGCCGTGTTTGCGGTCACGTTCAAGATTTATTCCACCTTCTCCGGTCGGCGGTTCATCAGCGATCTGAACGATGCCCAAGCCAAGGGCTACATTTCGCAAGTCCCGCATTTTAACAGCATCTTCAATTATCTGGAGAGTCCGGTGCTCGGCCCGATTCTGACCGACCTGATCGTGCAAAGCAGCCTGCCATTGAAAGCGGTTGAGGAGGACTTTGCCGTGGATTCAACCGGCTTCACTACCGCGCGCTTTGTGCCGTGGTACGACCACAAGTACGGCGTCACCCGGCAGGAGCACGACTGGGTTAAAACCCACCTGATGTGCGGCGTTAAGACCAACATCGTGACAGCGGTGGAGATTCACGAGCGGGACGCCAGCGATACGAAAATCCTGCCGTCGCTGGTGGCTACGACCGCCAAGAATTTCAAGATGGAAGAGATTTCAGCGGACAAGGGCTACTCCAGTGTAAACAATACGAAGGTCATTGCCAGCCATGGAGCGATTCCGTTCATCGCCTTTAAAAACTCGGCCACAGGCCGCCGGGGCGGCTTATGGGAGAAGATGTACCACTTCTTTCAGTTCAACCGGCCTGAGTTTCTGGCCCATTACCATAAGCGGTCAAACGTGGAATCCACCATCAACATGATTAAGACAAAGTTCCGGGATCACGTCCGCAGCAAGACCGACATGGCGATGAAGAACGAAGTGCTCTGCAAGGTGCTTTGCCACAATATCTGCTGCCTAATCAGCGCGATCTACGAACTGGGTATCACCCCGGCGTTTTCAGGGCTGGGAACAGAACCGGTCAATCAGCTGGCCGACCGTAATTTGCTATTTACGAACGCCGCCGCCGGGCGTTAAATCTACTGCGACATAAGAATTTAGCGGAGCGGTAGGGACACGTAGAAACTGCAACATTTCTCCCGGAAGTCACCCTGCCTTGCTCACGCCCCGATGGGCGTGTGGCTTGGTGCATTCTTCCAAAGGGTGTTGCAGCCCTCTACGTGGGTGTGCTGGCTGCACGCCTTTTCTTTTCTGGCTTCGTTGGGAATCAACCGGAAAGGCTGCTTGGTATGCGAAAAATCCACATTAAAAACTTTAGATTTGTTTTATGCTTATTTCTGACCGGCTTTTGTGCTGGTTGTTCCAAAGCTGGTAACTCCGCTACAAACACCAACTCTGCACCGGATGCTGCGGATGTGGCGGCGGTATCAAAGCCAGAGTCAGTAGCAGCTCAGGAAGCCGCCACAATGGCAATCAAATGTGCCGAAGATCATTGGGTCATGAAAGAAGATGGCACCCTATGGACAGGCTACGCAACACAGCCTTACTTTTATTCTTCATGCAATGTTCAGTTTAAACCTGTCACACCCCATTTGGAGGAAAAAGAGCTTACCGAAGCCGACAAGTTGAACGGCATTGAATGGCAGGGTGTGGCCAATTTTTCCGCACCAGCCTTCCGGTTTCAGATGATGGATAAGTCGTGGAGAGACTGGCAGCCTTGGACACTGGGTACGTTCTGGAGCGAAAAACTGGAAAAGCGTAATGGCACTTGGAGTGCCGTTGAACAGTCTATCCAGCTAGGCAGCAGCACCAGCCAAGACGGTGAGATGACTTTTGGGTTTTACAGTATAAAAAGCACTAAACCAACTGCTGACCAGCCTGCACCATAGCTAGGAAAACAGAAGTGTTTACAGCCTCTTCGTTTAATGCCATTAATCGGACATGACTACAGCAGCACCATCTATTGATGGTATTACGTTTCAGGTAAAACAGGTCACAGATAACGAACACATCTATAAAGCAGCTGTAAGCTTTCTGCTAAAGAGAGTCAGCAAGGAAGAAATCGAAAAACTGCCTAAAATCATTGACGTTACAGCGTGGCTGCGGGAGTAATCTTGTTTTCAGTGCAGTGCTTTTGACAATCTGCTACGTATTGTTTTAGTCGTTCCGCCAATTCGAGTGCCCATTGGTGGGTACATCGGATTTCAATGTGGCCGTAATCTGACGCATCAAAGTCTATAACCATCGCACTGCCGTCAAATTCAGGTCTGAAGCCGGGGCCGCGTAAGCTATGACCGAACGCGCTCGGCAGCATTGTCGGTAATACTTTCATTCTGGCTTCAGTCATGCCTTAAAGAACTCATTTTTGTGCAGAATTCCAACTTGCACAAAAAGTCAGCGGGAAGCGGGGGTTATTGTGCAAAGCCCATCCGACGGGAGAAGGTGGCCGGAGGCCGGATGAGGGTTGAATTACGCCAACCCCAGCCCGCAACCTTTTGGCGCAATTCGTGTTGTATGGCTGAGAGCGCGTTTATGAAAAAGAGAATCTACCCATGGATATTGGCAAGCGCGTATGTGCTTTTCGGGATGGGCCTTAATCATATCATTCCTAAATTTCAGGAGATGTATTCTGGATTTGATATCAAGCTGTCATTTTTGACGAGAGTCATGATTTCTGCCGGTCCTTTTGGGCGTTTGGGTTTTCCAGCTCTAATGGGCGTCGTGGTAATTTTAACGGACAATAAATTCCACTCGCGTTATCTGAATCATATTTTTGCAGTCATTTTGTTGCTTGGGGTTTGGTGCGCATTGGGTGCTTTGATTTTACCGCCGGCAGGCGGGCTTACAAATGCGGTGCCTTGACTGTTTCATCCAACCCATCGCCGACGCGCAGGGGACTGCGCGCCCTACCTTTCACTTCCGGGTCTGTTCCTCTGCGTCTCCGCATCTCTGCGGTGAAAATCAGCCCACCGCCCAGTTCATGATGGCCTTCTGGACGTGCAACCGGTTCTCGGCTTCTTCAAAGATGGTGTCGGCGTGCGCCTCGAGGGTGGCTTCGTCGATCTCCTTGCCGCGATAGGCGGGCAGGCAGTGCATCACGAGCGCGTCTTTTTTGGCGAGCTTCACGAGGGCTTCGTTGATCTGATAGCCGTTGAGAGTCTTGATGCGTTCGGCGGCTTCAGCTTCCTTGCCCATGGAAATCCACACGTCGGTGTAGAGCAGGTCGGCGCCCTTGGCGGCGGCCCGGATGTCGGCGGTCACGGAAATATTTCCCTTGGCGCGTTTCAGGAGCGCGGGGTCGGGCTGGAACGGCTTGGGCGCGGCGATGCGCAGTTCAAAGCCCAGCTTGGACGCGGCCCAGATCCAGGAGTTGGCCACGTTGCAGGCGCCATCGCCGATGAACGCGACGGTCCGGCCGCGGATGGTGCCGTGCTGCTCCTGGAAGGTGAAGATGTCCGCGAGGATCTGGCAGGGATGCTCGGCATCCGTCAGCGCGTTGATGGTGGGGATGCCGGAATATTGCGCGAACTGCTCCACATCGGCCTGCGCGAAGGTGCGGATGACCGCGCCGTGGATCATCCGGCCCAACACGCGCGCGGTGTCCTTGATGGGTTCGCCGCGACCGAGTTGGATATCGTTTGCGCTTAAAAACATCGGCCGCCCGCCGAGTTCACTGATGCCGACCTCGAAGGACACGCGGGTGCGCGTGGATTGCTTGGAGAACATCAGCGCCCACGTCTGGCCGGCGAGGGGTTTGGTCTTGCCGTTGCCACGCGACTTTTTGAACGGCCCGGCGGCGGCCAGGATTTGCCCGATGTCCGCCACGGCCAGCTTCTCGATGCTCAACAAATGTTTCATGATCCAAAGTGGAATGATGTCCCAAAAAGGAGTTTAATACCCAAGAGCGGGGTCGGAGTCACTCCTATTTTTTCGCCAAATCCACGGCGCGCCAGAGATACCACGCGGCGGTGGTGCGGTGGGGTTTCCAGCGTTCGCCGAAAGCCAGCAGGGCCTTGGGCGCGGGCATGGCGCGTTTTTTGTAGGCCAGCCGGAAGCCGTTGCGCACGCCGAAGTCGCCCACGGGCAAAATATCCGCGCGGCCGAGCTGGAAAATCAAAAGCATCTCGACCGTCCAACGCCCCACGCCGCGCGCGCCGGTGAGCCGCAGGATGATCTCCTCGTCGTCCAGCCCGCCGATGTGCCGCGCATGTGGAAACGTGCCGTCGAGCGTTTTGGCCGCGATGTCCCGGATGGCGGCGATCTTGGCAAAGGAAAAACCGCACGCACGAAGTTGCGCGTCAGTCACGCCGGCCAAATTTTCCGGGCGCGGAAACCGGCGGCCCGGGAAAAGTTTTTTGAACCGCTTGAGGATGGTGGCGGCGGCCGCGCCGTGGAGTTGTTGATGGGCGACGGCCTGCACCAGCGATTGGAATATCGAGCGCCGCGTTTCCGGCGCCAGCTTACACGGCCCGACCGCGCGGATGAGCCGGGCCATGACCGGGTCCACCGACGAGAGGTGTTTCAGGGCGGCGGCGTTCATAACTCAGAACATTCAACATTTAACGCTCAACGTCCAATATCCAAGGAGTGAATACTTGGGCGTGGGATGTTGAATGTTGAGCGTTGAATGTTTCCATTTCATCAGCGGCTTTGCGATCGGGGTGAGGGTTTCGTTCACACCAATTTACGCACGACGGATTCGATGATGGCGATGCCCTCGGCCGCGTCTTCGCGCCGCAGGTTGAGCGGCGGCAGCAACCGCAGGACGTTCGCGCCCGCCGGGATGACCAGCAGGCCCGCCGCGTGCAGCAGGTCCACAAACCGCGCGGATTGCAGCCGCGCCGGGTCGCCGGGCAGCTTGGCGATGTCCGGCGCGAGTTCGAAGCCGATGATGAAGCCCAGCCCGCGCACGTTTTTGATGACGTGCGGATAGCTCGCGGCCAGCCGTTCGAGTTCCAGTTTCAACCACGCGCCGAGGTGGCGGGCGTTGTCGGCGAGCTTTTCAGCGCGGACGACTTCCAAAATCTTCAACGCCACGGCGCAGGCCAGCGGCGTGCCGCCGAAGGTGGAGGCGTGCGTGCCGGGCCCGAGCAGGTCCTGATACGGCGCCCGCACCCAGAACGCGCCGATGGGAAAGCCGCCACCCAGCGACTTGGCCATGGAGATGCCGTCCGGCAGAAATTTTTCGCCGCCGGGCACACCTTCGAGGATGCGCTGGAAGCTCTGGAACTGGCCGGTCCGGAAATAGCCGTCCTGCACGCCGTCCATGAGGAGCAGCAGCTTTTTTTCATCGCACAAGGCGCGCAGGCCCAGCAGATATTCCGGCGTAGCGGGGGTCACGCCGCCTTCGCCCTGCACGCCCTCGATCATGATGGCGGCGGTGGTGGGCGAGAGCGCGGCGCGCGCGGCTGCGAGGTCGTTGTACGGGATATGCCGGAAGCCGGGCATGGCTGGCTCGAAGCCTTTCTTGACCTTGTCCTGGCCCGTGGCGGCGATGCCCGCGAGCGTCCGCCCGTGGAATGAATTCACGGCGGTCAACACCTCGAACCGGCCCTCGTCGTGGCCGAATTTCCGCGCGAGCTTGAACAAACCCTCGTTGGCCTCCGCGCCGCTGTTGCTGAAGAACACCTTGCCGGGGGCGATGTGCTGGATGAGTTCCGCCGCCAGCCGGCCTTGCGGCTCGGTGAAGTAGAGGTTCGAGACGTGGATGAGTTTTTTCGACTGTTCGGCAAGCGCCTCGGTGATGGCCCGGTGCGCGTGGCCGAGCGAGCAGACGGCGATGCCGCCGCCGAGGTCGAGATAACGCCTGCCGGACACATCGAAAACGTGGCTGCCCACGCCGTGGCTCAGCACGAGGTCGAAACGCCCGTAGCTCGGGATGACGTTCTTGGTATACAAAGCTTGAACTGAAGCCGCGTCGTTGCGGACGATGCCTGGCGGTTGCGGAACAATCTCTTTCACGGATTTACGATATACGATTTATTATTTGCGAGTCCAATGTGGATTTGCGTGGCAATCGCCAATCCGAAATCAAAGGATGATCTCAGTGCCGTTGCCGGCGTCGGTGAAAATTTCCAGCAGCACGGAATGTGGCAGGCGACCGTCCACGAAGGAGACCTTGTCCACGCCGGCTTTGATGGCGGCCACGGCGCTGTCCACCTTGGGGATCATGCCCTTGTCCACGATGCCTGCCGCCTTGAGGCCCGGCACCTCGGCGATCTTGAGCGAGGCGATGATCGTGGCGGGGTCCTTGGGATCGCGCATTAGGCCGGGCACGTCGCTCATGAACACGAGCCGCTTGGCCTTGAGCGCGATGGCCACCTGCGCGGCGGCGACATCGGCGTTGCAGTTGTAAATCTTGCCGTCCTCGCCGCGCGCCACGGGGCTGATGACCGGCGTGAAGCCGTTCCAGATGGTCTCCCACAGCGGCTTGGTATCCACCTCGGTGACTTCGCCGACGTAGCCGATATCAATCTTCTCGCCGGGCCGGTCCTTGTCATCGAGGAACAGTCTTTTGCATTTGAAGATGTCCGCGCCGGAAAACCCCACGGCCTGGCCGCCGAGCGAATTGATCGTGGCGACGATCTCGGGATTGATCTCGCGCGAGAGCACGGCGTCCACAATTTCAACCGTGGCCTCGTCCGTGACGCGCTGGCCTTGGATGAAGTTGGCCTTGAGTCCGGCCTTTTCCATGGCGCGGGTGATGGCCTTGCCGCCGCCGTGGACGACTACGGGGTCGATCTCCACGGCTTCCAGGAAGACGACGTCCCGCGCCACGCCGTTGCGCACGGTGGCGTCGGGCGAATCCATGAACGAGCCGCCGTATTTGACGACGAAGGTCGCGCCGCTGAACTTCTGGATGTACGGCAGCGCTTCGAGCAGCGTCTCGGCTTTGGCGATGAGGTCGGGGTGCATCGTTTAATTATTTAGCCACAGATGAAACACAGATGAAACACAGATTATCGGGAGAAATTTCATCCGTGTGTGTACCGCGTCTTTGACGTTGGAAAGTCGACGGCGGAAATTTGCATATCGGTTAAGGATTCTTCAAAAGCAGGGCAAGTTTGGCATCATCCAAGCGTTCTTGAGCGATCTTATATTTGGGATCGATTTTCAAGGCTTCCTGATAACATTTTATCGCTTCGGGATAATTTCCTTTGCCGAGCAAGATTCCGCCTAAATTAAAATAGGCCTCGTCCAAACAGCCCTTAGGACATTTAAGGGCACGGCGATAATGCGCTTCAGATTGTTTAAGCAAACCGCGCTGAAAGGCATTGCTGCCCAGAAAAATATGAAAAGTTGCATCTTCCGGCCTTTGCCTCGAGGCTTTGCGGTACCAAACTGCGGCTTGCTTTAAATCTCCTCTGGCTTCAAACAAGTGTCCCATTTGCGAATATACGATTTGCAGCGACCTTTCCGGGCATAACGTGATTGCTCTCCGGATGGCCTTTTCCGCCTCGGCATATTTGGCGAGTTCGACTTGAGCCATTCCATAATGCAACCAAGCCCGACCGCCCTTCGGAAATTTCCGCAAATGTTTTTTGCAAAGCTCTACAACGACTGCAGTTTGGCCTCGATCTTCTGCCAGATCTATCTGATTCAAACTTTCTTTGGGGTCGTCCATGATTATCCACCCAACGTCGAGGGGTCGCCCACGTCGCCCTTGTTGTAGTCCACGTAGGCTTCGGTGAGGTCGGCGGCGTACATGACGGCGTCAGACTTGCCGAGATTGAGGCGGATGTGCAAATCAAATTCCTTCGGCGCGGCGGCCACGCAAAGCTGCTTGAACGTGGCCTTGGTCGGCTGGCCGCGTTTCAGGCTCCACAAAATCTTTTTGCTGCCGGGCGCGGAATAACCGATGTCGATCTTCTCCTCCACCACGGTGGCGGGCGAATAGCCGATGGCGTCGATGAGGCGGCCCCAGTTCGGGTCGCCGCCGTGCCAGCTCGTCTTCACGAGCGCGCTGTTGGCCACGGCGCGCGCCGCGGCATCGGCATCCTGGACGGTCTTGGCGCCGCTGACCCGTACGGTCACCACGCGGTGCACACCCTCGCCGTCGCGCACGATCATCTTGGCGAGTTCAAGGCAAACGTGACTCAAGGCCGCGCAGAAAGTTCGATGTTCGGCGTTGAGTGTTGAATGTTGAATGTTCTTGTTTCCCGCCAAGCCATTGGCGAGGACGAGCACGGTGTCGTTGGTGCTCATGTCGCCGTCCACGGTGATGCGGTTGAAGCTGTTGGCCGTGGCCTCCTGCAACGCGGCTTGCAACGCCTTTGCCTCGACGGCGGCGTCTGTGGTGATGAAGCACAGCATCGTGGCGTGCAGGCCACCGTGCGGCAACGCGGCGGGCCGCGCGCCAGAGGCGGACATGCCGGGCTGGATCATACCCGCACCCTTGCAGATGCCGCCGATGCGCACGCTCTTGCCGCCCAGCTTGAACTCAATGGCGACCTGTTTTTGCCGGGTGTCGCTGGTCATGATGGCCTCGGCGGCCTCGGTGGCGTGCGCGGGATCGTTGCCGAGCAACTGCGCGGCCTCTTGGATGCCGGCATTGACGTTGGCCATCGGCATGGTCACCCCGATGCGCCCGGTGCTGCCGACCAAAACGTGCCGCTCGGGCATGTGAAAAATATTGGCGACGGTCGCGGTCATCTCTTTCGCATCCTTCAATCCCTGCCGCCCGGTGCAGGCGTTGGCGTTGCCGGAGTTCACGACGAGCGCCTGGGCGGTGCCGCTCTTGACGCGTTCGGCGCAGACCTTCACCGGCGCGGCGCAGACCTGGTTGGTGGTGAACATGCCGGCGACGGTCGCGGGAACCTCGGACACGATGAGCGCGAGGTCGCGCTTGCGGCCCTTGTTCGAGCCTTTGCCCGTGCCGAGCCGTTTGATGTCGCAGAACACGCCGCCCGCCAGGAAACCCTGTGGCGCGACGATGGAACCTTCGATGTTTTTATACTTCAGTTTCATTTTACAAATTTGAATTTGCGGATGCCGCGCGACGATTTCAATTTTTAATCGCGTCAATCTCCAGCCGCACCATGCGGACATGAACGCGGTCTTCCGCGTCCGGCGGATGCTTGGCCACGTAGCGCGCGGTGACGGCGGCGATGAATTCCTCGCGCAGATTTTCCGGCACGCGCTGCGCGTAAGGCAGCCACGTCGTGCGCAACCAGGTGGCGAAGCCATCCGCGCCGGGATACGTGGCATCCTTGGGCGCGAGCTTGAGCGCGCTGACCTTGAAACCAAATTTGCGCAGCCATTTTTCGTAATCGCCGGGCGCGTAAAAGAAATACGGCTTCGGGATCCGGCGGAAAAAGGCGCGCCAACGTTTCAGCCGCATCTCCGGCCGCAACGCCAAGAAGACATCCTGGGCGTTGCCCTTGCCGCCGCAGGAGACGACGAGCCGTCCGCCGGGTTTCAGGGCGGACGCCGCACCGCGCAGGAAAGCCTGATGGTCATCCACCCAATGCAAGGCGGCGTTGGAAAACAGCAAATCAAACTGCCGCGCGAATTTTATTTTGCGCGCGTCCATGACGTGAAATTCCAGGTTGGGGAATTTTTTTGCCGGGAACGTTTTTTGCGCGAACTCGATCATCTGCGGCGAGGCGTCCACGCCGGTGGCCGAGCCGCACGGGACCGCCTGCGCGATCTCCGCCGTCACCTTGCCATCGCCGCAGCCCACATCGAGGATGTGCTCGTCGCCGCGCAATTTGAGCTGCGCGATGAGTTCGCGCGCCCAGGCGTGCTGGACGGCGGAGTTGGCGGCGTAATCAGCCGCGTTCCATTTGGCATTTGTAGCTGACGAGGTCACAGATTGCGGATTTCCTTTCAGGAATGGGAGCGCGGGTCTGTGACCCGCAGCGATTTGGTTGCAAGCGGGGTGCTGCGGCTCATAGAGCCGCGCTCCGCTGAAGCAAGAGCGGCGTGGCGCTCCGCTTCCCGCCGCACTCCAAAAGCTGCCGCTAATTTTTTGCCGCCTTCATGCATAAAGCTGATTGAAAACTCCGTCCTCGCGTTGTCTCCTGCCGGTGAAGTTCAAATTAATCCCGCGGTCTCGGGCCAGCCGCAATGGATGTTCAGGCTCTGCACGGCCTGGCCGCTGGCGCCCTTGACGAGATTATCCTCGGCGCTCATGACGACCAGCCGGCCCGTGCGGGCATCCACCCGCCAGGCGATCTCGCAGATGTTCGTGCCCGTGACATTCTTGATGTCCGGCAAAGCCTTGCCCTCCAGCAACCGCACGAACGGTTCGTTGCCGTAGGCCTTTTGATAGCACTCGGCGATCTTGGCGCTGAGAGCGGATGCTTCGTCGGCGGTGGAAAAATGTTTTTCCGGCGTGACGTACAGCGTGCTCAGGATGCCCCGGTTCACCGGGATCAAGTGCGGCGTGAACTGGATGACCACGGGCTTACCAGCCGCGAGCGATAGCTCCTGCTCGATCTCGGACAGGTGCCGGTGCTTGGGCAGGCCATAGGGCCGGACGCTCTCGTTGCACTCGCAGAAAAGGTAATCCACATCGGCCTTGCGGCCAGCGCCGCTGACGCCGCTGAGCGAGTCGGCGATGATGCCGTCGGGCTTGATGAGCTTGGCCCGCAGGAGCGGGATGAGCGGCAGCAGGATGCTCGTCGGGTAACAACCCGGCGAGGCGATGAGCTGGGAATTTTTGATCTGCTCGCGATAGAACTCGGGCAGGCCGTAAACGGCCTTGGCCAGCAGATCGGGCGCGGGATGTTCGTGCGCGTAGAAATCCTGGTAGACCGCCGCGCTCCGCAGCCGGAAATCGGCGCTCAGGTCGATGACCGTGCAACCGGCGGCGAGCAGGGGCAGGGCGAACTCCGCGGCGACGCCGTGCGGCAGCGCGAGGAAAACGACGTCCGCCTGCTTGGCGAGCAGTTCGGCATTCGAGTCGCTGAACCGGAGCGTTTTGGACTTGGGGTGGCTGGCGAATTTGGGGAAGACCTGCGCCAGCGTCTGCCCGGCGTTTTGGCGCGAGGTGACGGCCACCAGGTCCGCGTGCGGATGGTTGAGCAGCAGTTTCACCAATTCTTCGCCGGAGTAGCCGGACGCGCCGATGACGGCGACTTTTTTCGTTTTCATAATCGCGGACAAAATAGAACAACAAAGGAACCAACAAACAAAGTTTTAGTTTTTCCTGCACCCGGACCGCGACTCTATGAGTCGCAGCACGCCGCTGGTATTTCATGCGGCTGCGGGTCACAGACCCGCGCTCCGCCCCAAAAACCACAAACAAAAAACCCCGCCGGCCTGCGCCAGCGGGGTTTTGAAAACCAATTCCAGTGATCTTAACGCTTGCTGAACTGGAAACGCTTGCGGGCGCCGGGCTGGCCGTACTTCTTGCGCTCCTTCATGCGCGAATCGCGCGTGAGGAAGCCCTCGGCCTTGAGGGCGGGGCGCAGGTTGGCGTCGCTGGCGATGAGCGCGCGGGAAATGCCGTGGCGCACGGCCCCGGCCTGGCCGCTGGGCCCGCCGCCGGAGACTTTGATGCGGATGTTCAGCTTGCCGGTGGTGCCGGAGGTGATGAGCGGCTCGAGGGCGGTGTTGCGGGTGCTCTCGACCGGGAAATAGTTTTCGGCGGTGCGGCCGTTGATGGTGATCTTGCCGGTGCCGGCGGCGATGCGCACGCGGGCCACGGAGGTCTTCCGGCGGCCGGTGCCGAGGAATTCGTTGGTCTTGGTTTCAGCCATAAAAATTTTGGTTATTTGACGGCGGCGACGACGTCGGCCATCTGGGCGGCGTGCGGGTGTTTGTCGCCCTTGTACACTTTGAGCTTGGTGAGCAGGCGGTCGCCCAGGCGGTTCTTGGGGATCATGCCCTTGACGGCGTGGGTGATGAGCTTCTCGGGAGTCTTGGCGCGGACATCCGCCACGGTGCGGAACCGCTCGCCGCCCTTCCAGCCGGAGTAGCTCATGAATTCCTTGTCCGTCTCCTTCTTGCCGGTGACGCGGATCTTCTCGGCGTTGATGATGACGACGAAGTCGCCGGCATCGAGATGGGGGGTGTAGACGGGCTTGTTTTTACCGCGCAGGATGTCGGCCACCTGGGCGGCCAAGCGGCCAAGGATGGCGCCGTTGGCATCGATGACGTGCCACTTGCGCTCATCCACATTAATTTTCGGCAGATACGTTTTCATTTCAAAACTGATTCAAAGGGGGTAAAAACTAGCAAAAGGGGGGGTGAAGTCAACCCTCAATTGGAAGATTTTCGGGACAATGCGCCAAAAGCCTGCCCGCACCCCGGCAGGCCGCCTTAAACCCGCTTTTTCCACCGGCACAGGCCAAAAAAGAGGCCGCCCATGCCCAACAACCCCATCACACCCGGCTCGGGAACCGCCGTTGCGTTTAGGGCAAATTGGGCAATGCCTGTGTAGGGAGATGTCGCGTTCCAAGATGAACCGTCGTTGCTGGATTTTAAAATGCCATTCTCATCACTCCAACCACTACTAGAACTTGGTGGATATGCGCTCTCATTCCAATTATAAGCCCCATTGGCAATAGTTGTTCCGGCAGTGAGCACGACAATATAAGGCGTATTGGCGGATAACGCCAGATTTGCAGGCGCGGCATAAGTATAAGTACCGGCGGTTGTTGGTGAGGTGGAACCACTCAAACTACCAAGACTGCTCCCCGGAAGAGGGCCAGCAACACCGATATTTGAGTAAAGCATGACCGTTAAGCCGCTGGGATTGCCAGATGCATCGGCCATCCCGAGTTGAATCGAGTTTAGAATATAACCGCCGGCGTTATTTCCTGTAAAAAAACTGCGGCGAGCCATGAGTCACTTCCCACCGCGAGATTGCCCGTGGACGATTGGCTTAAACTGGATAAATAGGTAATGGTTCCTTGGGCCTCGACAAGTTGCGAAGCCATCGTTCCAATCACCAAAACAATGGTTCTGCCGATGATTGGCTTTTTCATTTGCGGAAAGTGGACTCCGTCAGCCGCTCTTTTTTCTGCGACAGAGACCGAAAAGCAGGCTGCCCAAGCCCAGCAAACCCATCACATTCGGCTCGGGAACCGCCATTGCATCGATGGCAAATTGAGGAGCGCCTGAACTATACCGCCACGATGAACCATTACTTGACTCCCAAACACCACCTGCCCCCCCCAGCCGCCACTCGGGTTATAGGAAATCAGGCTTGTGGAACTCCACTCATACGCACCATTGGCAATCGTTGTTTCCGACGTTAACACCATGAAATACGTGGTGTCTGGCGATAACATCAAGTTTGCCGGTGCAGTAAATGTATAAATACCGGCGGTTGCCGGCGAGCCGGAACCGCCCAAGGTGCCAAGGCTGCTGCCAGGGTCGGGACCAGCAACACCGCCTGCGCTATAAAGTATTACGCTAAAACCGCTTGGGTTGGCCGAGGCATTCGCCATTGCTAGTTGAACCGAGTCGAGATCATACCCGCCAGCATTGCTTCCGGTTGTAAATCCCGAGGCAAGCCATGAGTCGCTTCCCACCGCGAGATTGCCGATGGAGGATTGCCCCAAGTTGGAGAGATAAGTGATGGTTCCCTGTGCTTGGACTGATTCAAGTGATAGCACGGTTGCCAAAATCACCAATGGAGCGGCTTTCAGCATCGCTTTATGTGCCAGCGCCGCCAAGCAAAGAACACGCCCCCGCCCATCAAAGCCAGCCAGCCAGCCGACGGCTCGGGCGCGGGTGTGGCGTTTAGGGCAAATTGAGGGATGCCTTGATCTGAATAATTCCAAGTTGAACCGCCATTGTTGGAATTTAGAACAATATTCTCTTCAGACCAGCCGCCCGACCCGGATGATGATGAGTTCTCAATGCTCCAAGCGTAAGCACCATTGGCAACCGTCGTTGCTTCGCCAAGTACAATGATGTAAGGCGTGTTGGCCGACAGCGCCAAATCGGCAGGGGCAGTATAGGTGTAAGTGCCAGCGGTCGTCGGTGAGGCGGAACCGCTCAAACTGCCAAGACTGCTCCCCGGAAGGGGGCCGGCAACACCGACATTTGAGTAAAGCGTCACCGTGAATCCGCTGGGACTACCGGAGGTGCCTGTCATCGCCAACTGAATTGAATTGAGCGCATATCCGCCGGCGTTGCCTCCGGTAAAAAAGACTGCGCCAACCCATGAGTCACTTCCCACCGCAAGGCTGCCCGTGGATGTTTGGCCCAAGTTGGACAGGTAGGTAATGGTTCCCTGCGCACGAACGTTCTGTATGACCATCGTTCCAAATGTAAAAATGACTACAATGTTGACAATCAATTTTTTCATACTTCCTCTTCCTATTTTAGCACAAATAACTGCGTTGTCATTTTACTATGCCTCCAAAATAGCCATAAGCATCAACGTTCCCCCATCCGTAAACTTCGACGCCTATCGGTTGGGAGCTGGTTATTTTATGTGAAATGCCATTCGTTACTCTAAATTCTGCCCCAAAATAGCCGCTACTTCCAATCGCCTCATAATTGATTATTTTATTCGTTGCATCCACATAGGTGCTGTTGGTTGCCGACAGGGGTGCAATGATTGTAAAAAATCCTTGATCAAAATCCCCAGTGATATTATTGGAGTTTAGGCTAAAGACGATATTTGTTTGCAAATAAAACCCTACCGAAGGCAGCAGTATTTCATTGGGGTCACCGTCAAAACCATCCCATGTTGTGCCGTTAGCAAAATGGGCAACTTGAATGGGTTTGCTGCCTTGAAATTCCACAGGTCCAGCAAGGCCGTTTGTTTCTAAAAATTCCCCCGGTTGGTTGGTCGCGATGATGACGCCATTTATAGTCACCACAGTATTGCTATAAACAGTAAGAACACGGTAAGTATCCCCGTTGGTACGTCCAGCAAAGGAGAGCGCCAGTGCTTCTGTGCCCCAATCGTTAATAGGCAATTGTTGTTGTATCAAAGGGTTTGCCCAGTCCACGTTGTCTGGCAGGAATGAAAGAGTATCACCTGCAAAAACAGCAATGGGTTTATCTGAGCTAACCCATGATCCGGTCACGTCCCCACCGAATGTCCCCACCTCGAACGTCTCTCCTTGTTGCAAATTGGTTGTGAAGGAGTCAGTATCTGCAGAAGCAGATGGGCTGAATGTCACTGTCGTATCATCGGCTGTTGCAACAATGGCTACTTCTGAGTTGCCCGCCCCGGTAGTCTCATGGGACATAACGCAATAGTTCGTCCCTGCGAGCGAAGTGGGGTAACAGGTCCAAGCCGTACTCTCGGCTCTCACAAAATACATCGCATAGACTGATACTGGTTGACTTGCCACGATATGAATGCCGTATGATTCTATAACGTCGAAGTCGATCATGGACATTGCGGACAAATCGACGTTGGTCATGCTGCCCGCCGTCACGGAAAACGTGTTTGTGATACTCTGTCCCGCTATTGCAACGATTCCTGTGGCCCCAACCGAACTCGAAATGTACAAGGAAAAATTGGGAGTACCACCTTGGCTGTCTAAATTCGGATACCCGACCCAAAAGTCCGTGCCCAGAGAATCGTTCGCCTTGAGGTCATTCGGCAGACTGGCCCGGTAAAAGCCTTGTGGGTCGGTCGCGTTGGTCACGTTGACGTTCGTCTGTCCTGGCGCGGTGCGCATCACCCATTGCCATGAAATAGGAGACGTCAGGTTGGTGCAATACAGCAGGTCGTACGTCCCGTTGTTTGAATTCGTCGTCCCCGGATGGATGACCAAGCTGGAGGTTTCATTGGTCATGCCTGTGATTTCCAGCCAAAGTCCTTGGGGATCGTTGGTAATGGATCCGACACTACCGCTCGAACCGCCACTACCACTACCGCTACCGCCACCACCGACTTCCGGCGTAGGCGGCCCGGAATCATCATCATCCATCATGCCGCCCCCGACACGGGACCGTCTGACAGCGCTGGAACTCAGGTCGTCGAGAATGAAGACGTTGCTATCCAGTGGCCAGGCATCCAGTCCCAGCACGTTCGCGGGGAAAGGCGGCCAATTTACGTGCTTGGCGGAATAAAACACGCCACTCACGGGCAGGGCAGAGGCAGCCACGGGCGTGGTGGTTTCGAGCGTTTTCAAATTGGCGTCGAAATCCGTCTGGACGGAAACTTCAGCCTCCTGCGCCAAGGCTGTGAAGGCCAAAGCCAGCCCAAAAAACATAAAACCCGCCTGAATTGTCGTCTTCATTTTTTCCTTACTGAGATGTCTCATCGCTAACTATTATATACTTATTACGGATGCCGCGGTCTAATCTTTCAAAGAAATTAGACTTCATTGCTCTGAGTTATATAAACTATAACAATCATGTATTTTAATACAAGAGAAAAGACAACTGGTGGTTGGTAGTGTCTGCGGGTGGTTCTTGGTTCGATATGTGGAGTGCCATCACCACTTCAATTGTATCGGATTCTGGGTAAAACCCTCCGGGAGGAGCGCAAACGGGCGGGCATCAGTCAGGAAAAGCTCGCTGAAAAGGCGGGGTTGACCCGGAATTACATCGGTCAAACTGAGCGGGCTGAAAAGCGCATTCACTTGGAAACACTTGCTCGAATCGCCAAAGCCTTGGGAGTGCAGGTGCGCGATTTGGTGCGGGATATCTGACCGGCACCGTTATTACTCAGTCCGAACCTCTTCCGTTTTTGCATCGCCGCCGGGGGCTGCGGCCATTATCCTCCCGCCTTCCGATGGGCATACTGCAAAACAACTTGATGGCGCTGGCTGGGCCGGTGGGGCTGGTCTGGCTGGGCTTGATCCTTTTGATGTTCCGGCTGCTGAAAAAATCGCAGCGCGGGGCGGCGCTATTCGCCGGGTTGCTGGCGGCATTGATGACGGTGGTGGGCTCAACGCCCGTGCCGGACCGGTTGCTGGAACAGATCGAGCGGCCTTACCGCACGTCAGATCTTCAGGCAGTTCAGTCGGCGGATGCCGTCGTGGTGCTGGGCGGCGGTCTGCGTTACTCGCAACTTGCCCCGCACGGGCTGGATCTGACCGCCGGTGCCGACCGGATCGTGACCGGCGTGGAGCTGGTGCGGCTGGGCAAGGCGCCCAACCTGGTACTCGGCGGGGCCACTTGGACGGTTCGCGGCCGGGAACACAGCGAGCCGGAGTTGACACGGCAATGGCTGGCTTCGTTGCCGCTGTCCGGCGTGCCGATGTTCATCCTGCCGGACTGCCATAATACCCATGACGAGGCGCTCAATACCTCGGCGTTATTGAAGCAATGGCATTGGAAACGGGTGTTGCTGGTCACCTCGGCGTATCATATGCGTCGGGCGGCGGCGGTTTTCCAGATGGCCGGGGTGCCGGTGGTATGCGTGGGTTGCGATTTTCAGGCGAACTTGGGCGGGGGTTCGGAGGGCGGGCAGGTGTTTGTCCCGCAACTGGGTGGCTTCGAAAAGCTTGAGTGGTGGATACACGAGGAGGTCGGCTGGGAATTCTACCGCTTGAAGGGCTGGATAAAGGGTTGAATGGGGTGATCGACGGGACTCGAACCCGCAACATCCAGAACCACAATCTGGGGCTCTACCATTGAGCTACGACCACCATTCGACGAACAGGCTAAATTCCAACGGGCGTGGCGTCAAGCCCACCTTTGGGCTTGAGGCAGGGGGCAGGGCGCGGGGAGCAGGGTGCAAAGGGCAAGGGAGCGGGGATGGTGGCCGTCCGCGAGGACAAAAATCGAGTTGACTTTGACGCCCTGTGCTTTAGATTAAGAGCGTCAATCTAGACCTAAGACGCATTATGAAACAGAAGTATCTTACCGTTTTCGCTGCGATGTTCGTCGCGGCTGCCACCTCACTGAGCGCCGCTGACATGGCCACCGTCGTGACCATCCACGGGCTGGCCCGCTATTCGACCGGCAACAATGTCTGGTTGCCGCTCCACGAGGGCAAGCAATTGCCCGCCGGCAGCGTCATCCAGACCGCTTCCGAATCCTGGGTGGACGTCTCGCTGGACAGTTCGTTGGGTTCCGCGCAGGAGGGTTTCTCCGAGCAGACTCAGGTCATCCATCGCTTTACATACGGCGCCGGCAGCACCGGTGAGACCCAGCAGAACGTCATCCGCCTCCGCGAGAACACCGTGCTGGCCATTGACCGCCTTGCCTTTGAAAATACCGGTGCCGACACCGTCTGCGACATCGGGCTGGACCTGCGCGCCGGCCGGGTTTTCGGCAACGTGAAAAAGCTCTCGTCCGCTTCCAAGTACGAGGTCAAGCTGCCCAACGGCGTGGCGGGCATCCGTGGCACGATCTATGATTTCAACGCGGCGGGCATCGTTGCCATCCCCAGCGGCGGCGCGGTCGCCTCTTATTTTGACAGCAACGGTGAACTCGCCACCAAGGTGGTCTCCGGCGGCCAGCTCCTCGACATGACCACCGGTACCATCAAGGACATCTCCACTGCCCAGGAGAACCAATATTTGGACGAAGCGAAAGCCGTGGCCCCGCCCACCGGCAACGGACCCACCGCGCCGTTCAATCCCGAGCCCACCTACAATCCTTCGCCCCATACCGGTGGCCAGGTTCCGCAAGTGACCGAGGGCGAGGCGTTCAGCGCTAGAATCGGCTAAGTTGCCCGGAAGAATTTTTCGCAAAACCCAGAGCAGCCTTGAGTTGCTCTGGGTTTTTTGTTTTGCTCACGCAGTACTCACGCAACAGAATTTCTTTGTTAACCTAACGTGAAGCCCAAGCCAGCCCAGCGCATCCCGCTCTTGATAGCGGTCGCGGTCATCGCGCTGGCGTGCCTTGCCCGTTATTGGCACTTGGGTGATGCGCAGGAAGCCCGCACGTTTGACTGGCGCGTCCGCCTGGCCGCCCGTTACCCCGCTCCCTGCGCCACCAACCTCGGATTCATCAGCATCAGCGACGACAGCATCGCTGCGCTCAATGACGGTACCAACAGCCTGCTCGGCCAGCCCTACGGCCTGTATTGGCCGCGGCACATTTACGGACGCGTCGTGCGCGAGCTCGCCGCGCAGGGCGCGACGACCGCCGGGTTTGACATCCTTTTCGCCGGTGTCCGGCCCGATCACTCGCCCATCCTCGTCCCGACCAACGCCGAGTCCGGCTTGGTGGAATTCGTCGCCGGCCTGCATCCCGGTCTGCCGCCCACGATTGTCGGCGACCAGATCAACGTCGAGTCCGATGATGCGTTTGCCTGGGAGCTCCGGCGCGCCGGCAACATTGTTTTGGCCGCCGACAAGGGCGTGCCGCCTCACCGGCTTTTCCGCGATGAAGCTGCCACGCTGGGCGACATCTCCGCCACGCGCGACCCCGACGGCATCCTCCGTCGCGTCCGTGCCTTCACGACCTGCCGCATCTGGGATCCCATTTTTGAGGAGGCCGCCCTGCAATACGGCGTCGACCTCGACCACGCGAAGATCGCGCCCGGACAGATCACGCTGACCACGCCCGACGGGCAGCAGGTCAAGGTCCCGCTGGCGGCCGACGGCACGTTTGACCCCGTGGATTTCGGCGGTGCCGCGGCGGCGAAGATGCCCCGGGCGCAGCCGTTCCGTGATTTGCGCGTCTGGCACATGGGCATCGTCCTGGCCGCGCGCGCGCTGGGCCTGGACTTGGACAAGGCCGAGGTAGATCTGCCCGGCGGAAAGATTGTTTTGCGCGGCACCAACGGCGTCCAGCGCGTGATCCCGGTGGATGCCCGCGGCTGTTTGATGATCGACTGGCAGTTGCCGCCGAATGACACGCGCCTGACCCGGGAGCCGGTGGAAAAATTGCTCATGCAGGACATGATGCGCATGGGCGGCAACACGAACGGGCTGGACGATGACTGGCGCGGCAAGCTCGCCGTCGTTGGTTCCATCGCCACCGGCAACGACCTCACCGACATGGGGGCCACGCCATTGGCCGAAGAGACGTACCTGATGAGCACCCATTGGAACATCGCCAATTCCGTCATCACCGGCCGGTTCATCCGGCAAACCACGCTCGCGCAGGACTGCCTCATCATCGCGCTGCTCGGCGCGCTCACCGCGCTGTTCACGCTGCGGATGCGCGTGCTGGCCGCGGAATTCCTCGTGCTGCTGCTGGCGGCGGCTTACATAGGTCTGGTCTCGCTCGTTTACGTCCAGCACCGGCTCTGGCTGCCCCTGTTCCTGCCCGTGGTCGGTGCGGTCGCGGTCCAAAACGCCTGCCTGGTCATCTGGCGGCTGCTCTTTGAACAGGCGGACAAGCGCCGCATCCGGTCGGTCTTCGCGCGGATCGTCGCGCCGGAGGTGGTGCATGAACTGCTGGCCTCGGAGAAGATTTCCCTCGGCGGCGCGCGGCGCGAGATCACCGTTTTGTTCGCCGACGTCCGTGGGTTCACCGCCTTCACCGACGCCAACCGCGAGGCCGCCGCGGAATTTGTCACCAAATACCGGCTCACGGAGGAGGAGGCCGCCGCGCATTACGAGCGCGAGGCCCGGGACACGCTCGAAACCGTCAATACCTACCTCGCCCTCGTGGCGGACCAGGTCAAGCAACACGGCGGCACGCTCGACAAATATATCGGCGATTGCGTGATGGCCTTTTGGAACGCGCCCACGCCGTTGCCGCAGCCCGCGCTCCAGTGCGTCCGGGCCGCCATCGACACCCAGCGGGCCATCGCCGCGCTCAACCGCCGCCGCGCGGAGGAGAACACCCGGCTCCAGCTGGAGAACACCCGCCGCGCCGCCACCGGCCAGCCGCCGCTCCCGCTGCTGCCCGTCCTCTCGCTCGGCACCGGCATCAACACCGGCCAGACGGTCGTGGGCTTGATGGGCTCGGAGGCGCACATCCTCAACTACACCGTCTTTGGCCGCGAGGTGAACCTGGCCAGCCGGCTCGAGGCCCTCTCCGGGCGCGGGCGCATCCTTATCGGCGAGGCAACGTTCGCCGCCATCAAACGCGACGATCCGGAACTGGCCAAGACGTGCAGCGCGCTGCCGCCGGCGAACGTGAAAGGCTTCCGCGAGGCGGTAAAAGTCTATGAAGTCCCGTGGCGGCTGCCTGGCGAGATCGCACCGGTGGAGGATGACTACGGCACGCCGGATACTTCCGCAACTGGCTTCCTGCGGCTGAGCGAGTGAGTCTAAAAGTAGGAGCCGACGTAAGGAGGCTCAAATCCTATCGGAAAGTGCGAAGAAAATCAGAGCCTCGTTACCTCGGCTCCTACAAGGGATTTTGAACAGCCTCAGGCCGTCGCGGGCGGGGTTTTGACGAGGAGCGGGATGCTGGTGTGCAGTTCCTCGTCGAGCGAGATCTCCACGGAATAAAATCCCGGCGCGTCAAACTTGAGCTGCTGGATGTTGATGATGAAGTTGCAGGTGACGAAATGGCTGTCATCCGGCAGCACGATCTCCGCGGGGATGACCGGCAGGTCCGGCATGATGGAGCCGCCGTCCTCGTCCACAAAATTGATGCGCAGGTTGTGGGGGCCTTCCTCGGTGTTGTCGAAGGTCGCGCGCAATGCGATGGAGCACTGGGGATGCACCACGGGGAGCGTCTGTGCCTGGATGGTGTCGAACGCGCCGAGGATGTTCAGCTTGCCGCCGTTGTCGGTGGCGGCATCGCAGAGGACAGCAACTTGAACGTCCATAAGGTCAGGCCGTCGCGGGCTTGGCGTCCTGCAGCGCGGCGTTTTGCTGGAGGAAGTCCACGACCTTTTCGTTGAGCAACTGCTCGTGGATCTCGCCGAAACCGTTGCGCTTCTGCAGGTCCTTGATGAACTTCTCGGGCTTGATCTGGTACATGTTCGCCAACTGCTGGATGCGCTGGAGCAGGTCTTCCTGCGAGACCTTGATGTTTTCCTTCTCGGCGATCTTGCCGAAGAGGAACGCCGCCTTGACGCGGTCCTTGGCGCTGGCGCTGGCCGCGTTGTAGAGCTCGTCCTTCTGCTTCTCGATCTGTTCCTGCGAAACGCCCCGCTGCTGGTTCTCGCGCACGAGGTCATAGACCACATGGCGGGTTTCCTGCGCCAGCGCGGTCTCCGGCAGGTCAAAATTAACGCGGTCCAACAACTCGCGCACGATCTGGCCGCGCACGGACTTGTAGTTTTTGGAGTTCAGCTCGTTCTCGAGGTCGCGGCGGACGCCCGCCGTCAGTTTCTCCATGTTTTCCGCGCCATAAGACTTGGCGAATTCGTCGTCCAGCGCCGGCAGAATTTTTTCGCGGACCTCGACCACCTCGACCTCATAGACGGCCTTCTTGCCGGCGAGCTGCGGGGTGACGAAATCGGCGGGGAAATCGATGTTGACGGTGACCTTGCCGCCCGCCTTGGCGCCGGCCAGTTGCGGGGCGAAGCCGGGGATGAAGGCGTTCGGCTCGATGTTGATCCAGAAACCCTTTTGCTCGGTCAGGCCCTTGGCGGTCGGGGCGATCTCCGTGAGCGGCTTGCCGTCCGCGCTGCCGGTGTAGTTCACCACGGCCACGTCGCCGGTCTTGGCTTCGCGGGTGACGATGTCGAACTTGGTGGCGCGTTCGCGCAGCAGGTCCAGCGCCTTGGACACGTCAGCGTCGGTCACGGCCAATTGCTCGCGTTTGGCGGGCAGGCCCTTGTACTCGGGCAGCTTGATCTCCGGGGCGGTCTCGATGGTGGCGGCGAATTGCAGCGCCTGGCCGCGACCGAACTGGATCTCCTCGATGTCCGGGT
>Ga0206945_1041_pt1 | contig 29480 bp, 31 predicted proteins | sample Alteio_BWOrgHeat_5_FD_152982 | JGI IMG/M metagenome (GOLD analysis project Ga0206945, IMG submission 152982) | Enriched cells from forest soil in Barre Woods Harvard Forest LTER site, Petersham, Massachusetts, United States -... | ecosystem: Environmental > Terrestrial > Soil > Temperate forest > O... | reverse complement strand
AGCGCGATCACGGACAGCAATTGGTTGGCCAGACCAAAGAGTGGCCAAAGACTGTTAATTCCCCCTAACGGGTCCAGCACCCCCTGATAAAGAAACCAGCCCCACGCGCCAACGAGCAGAATGCTGGATGCGAAGGTTGCCCTGAGTCCGATCAATGTAGATTTCGCCCGGCAGGCATTGATTTGGCGGATCGACGCGCTGGTTGCGCTGGCCTTTCTGGTCCTTGTTTTCCTGATTGTTGCCGGCTGTGGTTGGCAATGGTGGCGCCTGTGGCGTGGGACGCAACCGCTCGTCTTGCACGAAAGCAAATTCGTTTCGCTGGCGCAGCTGAGCGTGGTTCGTCGTTAGGCAAATGCAGAAGGAGGAAATGCTCGCGGTCGTGGCCGCGCTGACCAATTGCCCGACCGCTCCATTTCATGAGGAGGCGGTTCGGGCGGAAATTGAATCGCAATTGCGTGGCTCTCCGGGGGTGAAACTGGAGCGAGATCGTTTTGGAAACCTGATCGCGACCTATCGCCGGAGTCGCGCGAACCAGACCGGCTGGGCTTTGGCGGCGCATATGGACCATCCCGGTTGGGTCCGGAATGCCGAAGGGCAGATGCAGTTTCTCGGTTCGGTCGCGGAACGTTTTCGGAAGCGGCCGAAGCGGAAACGCTTCGGAGAATTCGCGATGTGGGACCTGCCGGCATTCGAAGTGCACGACGGTCAGATCCATTCTCGCGCGTGTGACGATTTGTTAGGCTGCGCGGTCATCATCTGCGTCCTGCGAGCGCTGGCCGAGACGGAGGCGGCGGCGTCTTGCCTGGGTCTTTTTACCCGAGCGGAGGAAGTGGGGTTTGTCGGGGCGATTCAGCTTGCGAAATCCGGCCGGCTCTCGCGCCGACTAACGATCCTTTCTTTGGAAACGAGTACGCCGAGAGGTTCGGCGGAAATCGGCAAAGGTCCGATTGTGCGGGTGGGCGACCGGCTTTCGATTTTCGATGGGCGGTCGACCGCGCTTCTCCTACAGGCGGCGGAGGAAGCAAAGATTCCGGTGCAACGTTGCCTGCTCGATGGCGGAGCATGTGAAGCGACCGCCTACCAGCTTTACGGTTACACCTGTTCGGGAGCGAGCCTCGCCCTCGGCAATTACCACAATGTGACGCCGGAAGGTCGGATTGCAGCGGAGTTTGTCGCGATCGAGGATTTCCTCGGGATGGTGCAACTCTGCGGCGCGACGATTACTCAAGACCAAAGCGAGGATCCGCAGGCTGCGCTTCGAACCCGGCTGGAAGCAAATGCAGACGGCTTTCGTCAGTTTTATCGGCGGCGGGTGGCGACTTCCGACCGGGCGGGGTCTGCCTAACGAGTGTCGTCTGCCTGTCCTGGCGGGCGCCGATTATTTGCGGCGAAGCGGGACCACGACTTCTCCGCCCTGATAGCTGAGAATGACCCGGCCGTCTTCGATCGTGCGAAGCGTGACCTGATAGATTTCCCTGTTCAGGGCGAGACCAAATTGCTGGCCTTCCTGCATGATCTTGCCATTCAGGATCGCAAAATGAGGACCGGCTCCCATGGTCACCGAGGTGAGCGAGAAAGATTCAGGAGTCAACGCTGGGCCAATCTCGTTCGAGCTGGATTGCGTAGGTTTCTTCCAGCCGATTGGCCAAAACGGGTCACGCACGTCGGCCGCGTCGAAGTTCGATTTCTTGTTTAGCTGAATCGGCGTGGCCGGATCCGCCGCCCGCACGGGCGCGAGCCAAAGAGTCGTTAGGCAGAGAACCAGAAAAGCTTTTTTCATTTCTTATAAAGAGCCGTCTGAGTAAAAAGGCTAACCTGCTGGGCTTGCGCTTGGTCCGGAACCGCGTGAATCACCAGTCGCTCAATCGCGAGTAACGGCTCGGTATTTTCCAGGTCGGCAATGGCCTTGCCGAGGTCGCCGTACTCGCTCTCCGGCAATTCAATCGCCCAGGTGTCCTTGATCCAGTCTGCCATCTCCGGCTGTTTGAAGTCGGTACTCGATTCGAGCCGGGCGCTGGCTTTGTCGATTCCATACTTGGCAAAAAAACTGCGCATCTTGGGCGGGAACCAGGCAATCGGCGCACCTTCGGCAGTTGTCCGTTTGAGTGCCTCGTAGCGTCCGGTGGCTTCTTTGGCCTGTAACTCCAGTTTGGCGGTTTTCTTCAGCTCGTCTTTGGAAGATATCGTCTTTTTCTGCATGTCGGCAATTTCCGCGGTCATGCTTTCTCGGCTCCGGTTCAGCGGTCCGAGGAAGAAAGTGAAATAGCAATAAAGCAGGCCAATAAACCCGAGAGTGCTGAGGAAGATCTTCTGAATCTGGTCTTTGTTAAGCTTGATCCGGGTCATTGGAAGCTTTGGCTGGCTTTGCTGGCTTTGCCGGCTTGGCTGGCTCGGTTTTCTCGACCCGTTCCGATTTTTTCCCGGGTTCGCCGGGTGTGGGGTCGAAATTGATGTTGAGAATGAATCGCGCGCTGGCGGTTGGGGTTCCGGACAGGCTAATGAGGGTGTCGAGATCCTCGAGATTCTTGAAATTGACCTTCACATCCCCGTAGCCTTTTTCGAGCTGCTCGCTAAGGAGTTGGCGAAATTCTTCCGCAGCCGCGCGCGGTTCCCTGGCCGCAGCAATTCCTTCCAAGGTGACCGAAATGCTGTGGTCAACCTCAACGATTCCACCATCGAGACTGGTCAGCTGAATGTTTGGTGCAACGCAATGGGAAATGATGGCCAGCAACGGCGCCCAGTAAAAACGCTCGTCGATTAGGCCATCGAGCACCTTGGTGCTGTCGATGATCCGATGGAGTTCGGCGGCCCTTTTCTGGGCGGCAGTCACTTTTGGTTCGACCTTTTGCCATTCTCCACGGGCGGTGCTGAGTTGGCTGCTGATCTGGATCGTTCGATAGGCGTTCCAGCCGTAGTAAATAAAAAGAAGGGCGCCGATTCCGATCAGCGCCTTGATTCCAAGCTTGAGCGGATCGCGTTTGCGCATCCGTTCTTCGCTGATCTCTTCGTGAAGGAGATTGAGATGCAGTGCCATCTTTAGCCTGCTTTCAGATAGGACATTGCCGCGCCGCAAGCGACATTGAGCGAAACAAATTCACTCGCCAGTTCCTGGCGCTTTGTCGGCTGCAGCGCCACTTCACAGGTTTCGAGCGGGTCCCAAATCTCACATGGCAGTCCCAGCTCATCGCTCAGGGTCTGCAAGATCATTTCAACTTTCGCCATTCCGCCCGAAACAAAGATTCGGTGGATGCTTTCTTCGCAATTCCCTTCGAAGAACCCGATTGAATTGCGCACTTCGGTCGCGAGGCCAAAAAGGGAATGGCGGCAGGTTTCAGCCATCCCGGCGTCGCCTTGCCGCAAAAGCGTGCGGGCGGTTTCCAAGTTTACCGCGCCCTCTGCGGTCAAAGCTTCGCCAAAAAGTTTGCCGCCATACTCGATGCTCCGAACCAGGACGAGTTCGCCCCTTTGTCCGATCACCACGGTGCTTTGCAGATGGCCCATGTCGAGGAGAAGAAAGGCCTCGTTTTGAAAAACTTCCGGATAGGCAAAGCTAAAGGCATTGAACGAGCAGATCGGTGCGAGCTGGAGAAGGTCGGCCGGGCGCTTTGTTTTGCTCATTGCCTCACAAATCTGTTTCACCTCCGGGCGAAGCAGGCCGCCGACCAAGTAACGCGTCTTGCCGCCGCCTTCGATCGGAGCTCCATTTGGCGCAACCGCCACTGCGGTCGAAACCGGCGCGCAATCGAGCACAAAGTCTTTGGATTCCTGGTTGAGGACCGCGAGTCCGTTGAGGCGCAAGGCGCTTCGCAATAACTCAACTGGTGTCGCGGGCTGTTCGATAATTCGGAGCAATGACCGCGGGTCAGAGGCGGCGATCGCGCAAGCCTTTGCGCTTCCGCCGAGATCCTTGAGTAAGAGCTTTATCTGCTGGGCCAATTCCTCCGCGTTGGCGAATGTTTCCGGCACTTCGCGCGAAACAAAATTCGTCAAGACAACGCGTTCATCACTCTTGCGTTGGAGCAAAACGCTTTTGAAATGATGCTTGCCAAGGTCAATCCCGATGACCGAGTTCGCAGGTTTGGCCATGATGGCGCGTTATGAAGCGGGAACCATGCCCGCGAAGTACGTCCGGCGAATATTTTTCGACCGATAATCGTCTCGCCGCCGGTGGTTGCTTTGCCGAATCGAACTGCTCGATTTCAGGCCGCTGCCGAAGCACGGTAGCCGAAGAATCCGCGCGTTTTAATCATTCGCGAAACTTCTGGGGGAACCATCGTTTCCCAGGCCGGATCGCCTGCCCGCATTTTTGCGAGCACCTCAGGTGGGAAGATCTTCAAATACGGCCGATGAAACGACTCGATCTCCAGGATGAAGTGGTTGTCGATCAAGTATTGGTAGAGATGCCGAAGGTTGGGCGCGACCGTGAGCTCCTTTGCCGTGATCAGTTCTCCAGTTTTCTCGTCCTCCATTGGATAAACAAAGAGTTTGAGCCCAGCTTTAAACATTCGGCCGAGCGCCTCGAGAATTCCGCCTTCGAGATTGAGGTAATATTTTTCGTCGAAGATTTCGTGCAAGCTCGGCACGCCCATGACCAAGGCGATCGTTTTATTGGTGTAGCGTGAGAGATAGGCGGCGAGTCGGAAATACTCGCCGAATTTCGAGATGAGAACGGTTCTGCCTAACGAACCAAGGATATCCACCCGGGCGAGGAAGTCGGCATGATTGAGCTGGCCTTCTGTGAGCAGGTTTTCCAGGGTCATCTCCATGAGCACGACCAGATCTTCCTCTCTTGACTCCGGCCGGGCGAGGAAGGCTTTCCGCGCGCCTTCGAGCATGTCGTTCGTCGCGTAGGTGACCGGCCGAAAACTGCCGCGTTCGACGATGATCGATTTTTTGTAAAACACTTCCGCGGGTTGGACGGTCTCGCCCTTCGCGGTGAACATGACCGCGGTAGTCAGGCCCTGGCTGACCAATTGCAGACTCATCAAGCGATTGTCGACCTGAGCGTAGGCCGGGCCGGAAAACTTGATCAGGTCGACCTGCATCCGCTGTGGCGCAAGATTGTCGTTCAGCGACGCAATCAGTTTTTCCGGCTGCTGATAACAGAACGCGCCGTAGATCAGGTTGACCCCGATCACTCCGAGCGCTTCCTGCTGATCGATGTTTCTTTCGTCGAGCATGCGCACATGAATGATGATCTCGCTCGGTTCCCCGCGCGGCTCGCTCTGGAAACGCAAGCCCAGCCAGCCGTGCGACTCGTTGCGCTGCTTGAAACTACGGGCCGCGACGGTGTCCGCGAAAACAAAAAAAGCGCGTTGTCCCCCAAGCTTTTGATCCAGCCGCTCGATTAGTAATCGATACTCATGATCGAGCATCGTTCCGAGCCGGACGCGGCTAACATATCGCTCGGTCGGCCCATAGATCGCGTCGCTAAATTGCATGTCATAGGCAGACATGGTCTTCGCAATCGTCCCGGCTGCGCCGCCGGCTTGAAAAAAGCGCCGCGCGACTTCCTGCCCCGCACCGATCTCGGCGAATGTCCCGTAGCGTTTGCCCTCGAGATTTATCTGGAACGCTTTCTTGTTTGTCCCTGTTTCCATCTCCGCGTGCATGGTCCAAAATGGGGAAGCTCGGGCGCCGGCTCAAGCAACCCCCGCGGTTAGCATTCGTTCGGCAACCGCCGGGCGCGCGCTCCGAATTTCCGAAGTAAGATCTGGCTTGACCTCAGCTCACCGATTCAGGCGCCGAATCAAAGGCGCACTTTTTCCGCGCTACCGTTCGGAATCCAGCCCTTTTGGTCGTTAGGCAAGGCCGCGTAATCCCAGCTCCCGCGCGTGCTTAGAATCTTGATCTCGCTGCCGGGCGGAAGGAAGAGCACTGCCCCTGCACTTTCGGCGGTCGCGAGACGGGCGGTGATATTTTTTCGGACGATGATCGCAAGATCCTTCCCGCTCCGGCCATTCTCGAGTTGGTAGGCTGCGGCTGCGGCTCCAGCGGCGATTACGCCTAACAGTATCAGAGCGAAGGTCCAAACGATCGGTCGCCGTTTGGAAAAATTAAGGCCCATTCCGATCGCTACTGCGGCCCAAAAGGCAATCGCCGCCAGCCAGGTATATTGATCGCGGGTGAGCAAATCGAGGTGCTGTTCCGCCCAGCTGGCGTTGAGCTCCAGCGCCCGCGCCCGATCACGCGCCAGTTGCAGATTGGCCTGCGCCTCCGGTTGCGCCGGATCGAGGGCGAGCGCGCGTTCATAATTCAAGATCGCGCGCCCGAGATCATTCTCGCGGAAGTAGGCGTTGCCCAGATCGTAGAAAACACTCGAATTCCAGCGGCCGGCTTTGATCAGCGATTCGTAGCCTGCGACGGCGTTCGAGAATTTTCCGGCGGCGTAATCGGTGTTCGCACGGGCAAAGAGGGCGTTCGCGTCCTCGGCCGCGCTCATTGTGGTCGTTAGGCAGACAAGATAAGCGAGAGCAAATATTGACGCGCGCATTTCAGGAAAGGCTTTCGATTAACTCCAGGAGGTCGCGCCGTGTTTGTTCGGCGACGATGCCGTTTCCATTTGGCCGGCCGCTGTAGCGCAGTTCGTCGCTTCGCCGAAACAGTTCTCGCATCTGGAGCTGTTTTTCTTCCGGAAGGTCGAAGGCCGCGACCGCAGTTTCGGCGTCCACTGTGTTCGGTTCGACGCCGCCGTTAGGCGAAGCGAGCAGGGCGGTCTTCAACTGCACCAATCGCATTGCCTCGGCAAAATAACGGTCGGCAGGATCCTCTCCCCGGCGCAACTTTCGTTGCAGCTCTGCAGTTTCGTTTTCCCAGGCTGCGCGTCGTTGTCTCTCGCGATTCTGAAGCCGCCGCTGGCGCGTTTTCCAACCGAACACTCCCAGCAACCCAAGGAGCGGCACGGCTTGAGCGCCCCAAAAAGTCGGGGTCATCATCACTGGAGTGAACGCTTTGTCCCAGCGCCCGTGTTCGGTGAGCTGGTAAAGGATATCCTGACTCTGAGGACGAGCCGGCTGCGCGCTGGGTCCCGGCGGTGCGCCGCTCCCGCTCGCGATCGCTGGAGTGGCCGATGGGGCCGCCCCACCCTGGACCACGACCGCAAGTTGGTCGCTCCTGAGCGTGACGTAGCTTTCCTTGAGCGGGTCGAAGTAGGTGAAAATCAGCGGCGGCACGGCCTTTTTCGATTCGTTAGGCGTAAGCACCAGTTCAAAGGTTTTGGTGCCGCTGATGCCAATATCGTCGTCGGCCTTGAAATTGGCGCTCGGCGGATAAGTATGCCAGCCCCGCTCGCTTTCCAGACTTGGCGCGGTGACGCGATCAAAGTTGCCCCGGCCGCTGATATTCGCAGTGACGGTCAGCGGGTCTCCGACTTGGGCGGTTTTTGGTTTGACCTCAGCCGCCAGGCTAAAATTGCCGACCGCGCCGGCGAACGTTGCCGGGGCATTGGGGGGCAGCGGTTTGACTTCGACCGTCGTGGTGTCGCTCGAGAACTTCACCTCGCGCTGTTCACCCATGCCGGCAAAGGGATCGGCAAAGAACGGATCATTGAACGGATCGTCCATGCCGAACAGATCAAAGGGCGACCGCGGCCGGGCACCATTACGTCGCGGCACCTGGATGACCGCGCGCGCATCCTTGGCCGTAAGTTCGAGCTTGCCGCTTTTGACCGGCGTGATCGCGGTCTTGAAGGTGACAATTTCGTACGAACGACCATTGATCGACTCGAGCGTTTGCTCCGGATTTTGCATCCGTTGGGTGGTGAATCCTTGTCCGCTTAAAGTGGCTCCATCGATCAATCGATGCGGTACTCGCGTGTTCAGTCCGATTCGAATCTCCGCCGGGATCGGTTGGCCGACATAGGCCGACGTTTTCGGAATGACCAACTCGCAGAAGAGGATCTTCTTCTCGTCGACTGGATTGGCGGAGCCGTTCCCTGGCCGATTGGCGCGGCCAGAGCGCGTCGCCCCGTTGTCGTTAGGCGCGACATTCAAGGTCAGCGCTGGAGTGTGCAAATTGCCGTTCCCGGTACGGACGTTTTGTGACGGGATGATGAAGGAGCCAGCCTTGAGTGGAAGAATCGTGTAGTTGTAGACGAAGCTATAGGTGAAGCGGAAATTGCGGCCTTCGACCAGTTGTGACTGGCCGGTGTAGCGAATATCCAGCCCGTCCACGGTAATGTCGTTAGGTGGAGTGGCGTTATTGTCGCCGGTGACCTTGATTTGGAGCTGCACCGGCCGATCGACTTCTGTTTCCGAACTGGTCAGGACCGCGGTCACGGTCGGCTCATCGGCGCGGGCGAGCACGAGGGTGAAAGCGAACAAGATCACCGGCAGCGTCAGCCTAACGATGCGCGAAACCCTTTGGCCCATTCTTAAATTGATCATCGCCCCTCGACCATCGCGCAACTTTTCACCAGTCCTTATAGACAGAAAGCACCCGATGGTGTTCATCGAGCTGGACCTTCTGTTCTTCATCTTTCATTGATTCAAGCAGTGCTGCAGCTTGCTTCGGACTCATCTCCCCCTCCTTCTCCGGCTCGGCTTCAGCGATTTCACCAGCGGGCGTCCCTTGCGGTTTCTCTTCGCCCGCGCCCTTCACCTCTCCAGTCAACGGCTTGCTCGGAGTGCCACTGGGGTTTGGACTCGGCCTTTCCCCATGATTATCGGCATTCGCCTGGTTCTGTTGATTCTCGTCACCAGGAGACGGCGTTGGCGAAGGCATCCCTTCTTCCGGCGTCGGCGAGACGCCAGGTTGATCGCCCTCGGACGGGGAGGAGCCGGGAGTCGGAGTGGGGGTTTCTTCCGGGCCACTCTGCGCTTTACTTTGGTCCGGGCTTGGAGTCGGGGTGGGGCTTGGTGAGTTGTTCCGGTCCTTGTCTTGGTCCTTGTTTGAATCTTTCTCCGACTGATCCTGGTCGTCCTTTTTGTTCTTGTCCCGGTCCTTCTGGTCCTGCGGCGGTTTTTGTTTGAAGAGCGTGAGCATTTCGCGCAGCTCGGGATCATCAGGGAATTTCTTCAAGCCTTCAGCAATCTCGGCCTTGGCCGCTGCTTCATGGCCAAAAATATATTTTTGCGCACCGCGATGGATGTAATCCGAGGCGGTTTCTGCGCCTAACGAAAAAGGAAGGGCGAGCAAACTAAGGAGTATCAGTTTTCTTAATTCCATTGATCTCCTCGAGGCGTCGAATGTAATCGGCGTAGTAGTTAACCGTCGGATCAGTTCGGAGTTGATCGGTCATGATTTTCAGTGCGTCCCCATAATGCCGGGCGAGGACGGCTTTGTCGGCTTCAGCCTTGGCCTTCTTTGCTTCTTCACTTGGGTCGATCGGCGGGGTCGGTGAGGGGGGAGCGGCAGTTGAATTCTGATCCTTTTGCGGCTGATTTTGAGGTTGCTGGTTCTGCTGCTGTTGTTGGTTTTGCTGTTGTTGTTGCTGCTGGTTTTGTTGCTGTTGCCGTTGTTCTTGCTCTTTCTTCTTCAACTCATCGATCTTGTTTTTGACGTAATCGTAGTTGTCCTTGGCGTTCTTGTTTTGCGGTTCGGCTTTGAGGGTTTCCTGGTAATGCTGGAGCGCGCTCTCCCAATTAGTCAGCTTCTTCGCGTCGCTTGTTTCTGCTTCACCTCTTTGGTAAAGGGTATTGCCCAGGTTGTAATGACTCTCGCTTTGGAGATGCAAATTCTTCGAGAGTAAAGCCTGACTAAAGGCCTCTAGCGCCTTGTTATAGTCCTTCATCTTATAGGCGGCGGCGCCGGAATCGAACTGGATGCGATCCGTCTCCCGAGCGCCTGGATTTTCCTGCAGCGTCTTTTGAAACTGGGTGTAGGCCTCGGGAAATCTCTGTTGCTGATACAGGTCGACCCCAGGCGCCGCGCCGCGAACCCACGGGCCGGTGAGAATCAGAAAAGTAGCGGTGGCCGACGCGAGAGCGCGGTCTCTTTGCCGAGATCGGACTCGAGTGCGCGAGGTTTTGCGGTCATTGACCAAAAGCGCGAGAGCAAAGAAAAAAATCGCGAGCCCCAATGGCCATTCGTAACGCTCGATCGGCCGGCGCGAAAGACGCGCGTTGATCTCCGCGACCTTCATTTTGGCCAGACCCTCACTGACCAGCCTTTTCATCGTCTGTGGGCTATTGTCGAGATGAAGATAAAAGCCCTCCGCAGCCTGCGCGATCTCGCGTAATCGATTTTCGTCAAGCTTCGATTTAACGACTTCGCCCTTAGGATCTTTGACGAATGCGGTCCCACCGTTCTCGTCTTGGATCGGGATTAACGAACCACTCGCGGTCCCGACACCCACGGTAAAAATTCGAACTCCAGATTCGGCCGCCGATTTTGCTGCGGTTACCGCGTCACCATTGAGATCTTCGCCGTCGGTAAAGATGATTAGCGCGCGATTGCCGGTTGCGGATTTCCCGAAGGTGCGAGTCGCCAGCGCGATCGCGTCGGAAATATTGGTGCCGCCTTCCGGGATGATCTTGGTATCGAGTTCCTGGATGGAATCGACCGCGGCGTCGTAATCGATTGTCAGGGGCGCCTGAAGGAACGCGCGTCCGGCAAAAGCGATCAGGCCGACCCGATCGCCATCGAGCTCGTTGACCAAGTCCTGGGTGGCAAGTTTGACCCGTTCGAGCCGATTAGGCTGGACGTCATTTGAAAGCATGCTGCGCGAAACATCGACCGCCAGGAGCAGATCAAGCCCTTTGCGCTTTACCTCATCGTAGGCGTAACCCCACCGTGGCCGGGCCAAACTAACGATCACCAATGCGAGCACGAGCAGAAGCAGAACGAACCGGAAAATGCGGCGTCCACGATTGACCGTGCCCGCGAGCCTTGGCAGAAGACGGACCGCGACAAATTGGCGAAGCTTTTCGGCCCCGCGCCGTTCGGCGCGCGCGAAGAAGAAGATCAACGCCGGAAGCGCAAGCAAGGTCCAAAGCCAGATTGGATTTCCAAAACTCATGGCAATTTCTTCCAGATGGTTTGGGAAAGCAGCAGCTCGGCGAGAAGAATCCCGGCGCCAGCCATTAAACATTCCGGAAAAAGATCCCGGTACTGCTGGTATTTTTTCACCGAGACGGTCGACTTCTCCATTTTGTCGATCTCGGTGTAGATCTTCTCGAGCGAGTCCGTGTCGGTGGCGCGGAAGAACTGGCCCCCGGCGATCGTCGCCACTTCTTTTAGCCCGGCTTCGTTAAATTCCACTCGCTGATTGCGGTAAATCACGTTCCCGACAACGTCAGTTACCGGCCGACCGTTGGACGGATCAAAAACGGGAACCGGCGCGACTCCATTGATTCCGGCGCCAATCGCAAAGAGATGGAGGCCCAGTGCTTTGATTGCTTCGGCCGCGGTATTCGGCGGAATCTTACCGGCGTTGTTCTCGCCATCGGTCAGAAGCACGATTGCCCGGCTCTTCGACTTTTTATCATTCAAGCGATTGGCCGCGGAAGCCATTGCGGAGCCAATCGCGGTTCCGTCCTCGACCAGACCGATGCGAACCCGTTCGAGATTTTGCAGCAGCCAATCGTGGTCGAGAGTGAGCGGGCTAACGACATAGGGGCGCCCGGCGAAAGCAATGATTCCGATCCGATCGTTAGGGCGAGATTCGATGAAATTGCGGGTGACCTCGCGGATCGCGTCGATCCGGGTCGCTGAGTCGCCACCGATGGTGAAGTCCTTAGTCAACATTGAACCGGAAACATCGAGAACGACCATGATGTCGATTCCGCTGGCTTCGACTTCGGTCAGACTTTTGCCGAGTTGCGGGCGGGCGAGAGCCAGAATCAAAATCGTCAAGGCCAAATAGAGAAGCCCACGGAGGAGGCGTCCGGCGCGCGAGGAGCTGCGCTTCCCTATGCTACCCAGAGTCGCGGTCGAAGAGAAAACCAGAGCCGCCGCCGCCCCGCGTTTTCCGCGCAACCAAGCGAGCAGAGGAACGAGCAGGACCAAGAGAAGCAACCATGGGTGGCCGAACGACAATGCCCAGGGGGAATGCAAAGGCCAAAGATCAGACAGCTGCAAACGCGCCTCCTTTCACAAATTGATCAGCCTCCTTCAAGAGCAGCCGGCTGTCTTCGCGCGTCGCCTCGTAACGGGCGAACTTGATCAGATCGCAACGATTGAGGAAATCGGTCAGGAGCGATTGTTCATCGCCGGAGAAGGGTGATTTCGCGGCGAGCGCGTTGAGAAATTCCACTGAAGTCTGGCGCGTGACCGGCAGCTCATATTGCTCGGTCACGTACTGCCGCAGAATATCGGAGACCCGAATGCTGAATTGGTAGGGCGTAAGCCGATCGATTTCGCTTTCGATTCGCGCCAGCCGTTCGAGCGCGCGTTGCCGCGGCGTCATGACCGCGACCGGTCGATTTCGCCAGCGCTTGATCAGCCAGGTCGTTAGGCCAATCAAGAGCAGGAGACCGGCGACCGCACAAAAAATCATCCACGGCTGAAGCAGGAAGTAGTCGACCGGGCCGGTGATGTCGTGAAACTCGAGCGCGAAAATAAGATTCATGCCAAGTGGCCTAACGACGTCCAAGGCGCAGCTCGCGTTGTTTGAAAAAGGCGCGGAGCGCAGGGAGATAGTCGTTGCCGGTGCGCAGCGAAATGGCGTCGATGTTATTTCGCCGAAGCAGATGCGTGATCTCTACCCGGCGCGCCTGGGCCGCTTCGCTGAAGCGGGTGCGCGTCCTGCGATCGCCAGTGTTGATCTCAATTTGTTCCCCGGTTTCCGCGTCCTCGAGGGTAATAATCCCGACGTCAGGCAGGCGCTCTTCGCGTTCGTCATCGATTCGGATCGCGATAAAATCGTGCCGCCGGCTGGTGATCGTTAGGGCGCGGGCGAAATCTTCTGCCTGGAAATCCGAGATGAAGAAAACCACCGAGCGCCGGGTGACCACGTGATTCAAATAATCGAGCGCCAGACTGGGCGCCGTGCCGCGGCCCTCTGGCTGGAAAAACAGGATCTCGCGAATCACCCGCAAGGTATGGGAGCGGCCTTTTTTTGGCGGGATGAAAAGTTCGACCTGATCGGAGAAAAGGACCAACCCGACCTTGTCGTTGTTCCGGATCGCGCTGAAGGCGAGCAGACACGCGACCTCGGCCGCGAGTTCGCGCTTGGATTCGGCCACGCTGCCAAAATTTCCGGAAGCGCTGACATCGACTACGAGCATGACCGTGAGCTCGCGTTCTTCGGTGAATTTTTTTACAAACGCGTTCCCGAGTCGCGCGGTCACATTCCAGTCGATCGCGCGAATCTCATCACCCGGCTGGTATTCGCGCACATCCTCGAAGTTCATCCCGCGTCCTTTGAAGATGCTGTGATAATCTCCCGCAAACGCGGCCTGAACGAGACCGCGCGTTTTGATTTCGAGTGCGCGGATTTTCTTCAGGATCTCTGCCGGGCTTTGCCGATCCTCGTCATCGTTAGGCGGCGGGGACTTTCTCTTGTTTCCACCAATCACGGCACCGGTAATCCTGCGAAGATTCGTTCGATTACGGTTTCACTGGTCATGCTCTCTGCTTCCGCTTCGTAGCTCACGATGATGCGGTGGCGGAGGACGTCGGGACCAATGCTCTTGATGTCCTGCGGGGTTACATAGCCGCGGCCGTTGAGGAAAGCATAGGCGCGCGCGGCAAGAGCAAGATAGATGGTCGCGCGCGGCGACGCACCGTAGCGGATCAAACCTTCCAGCTCGAGCCGATAAGAGGCTGGCTCACGCGTCGCCCAAACGACGTCAACGATGTAATCCTTCACTCGATCGTCGATGTATATTTGATTCACCAGGTTGCGCGCGGCGATGATTTGTTCGGGCGCAACCACCGGATCAACGTGCAGGTTAGGCGTGGAGGTCGCCATCAGATCAAGGATCCGTCGTTCCTCTACTTTCGCCGGATAACCGACGTTCAGTTTAAGCATGAAACGATCGAGCTGCGCCTCAGGAAGCTGGTAAGTGCCTTCCTGCTCGAGCGGGTTCTCGGTTGCGAGAACGAGGAATGGATCGGAAAGCCGATAAGTTTTGTCACCGATCGTGACCTGGCGTTCCTGCATCGCTTCGAGCAAAGCACTCTGGACCTTGGCCGGGGCACGATTAATTTCGTCAGCCAGAATCAAGTTGGAGAAAATTGGACCGAGCTTGGTGCTAAATTCGCCGCTCCGCGGGTTGTAAATAAGCGTTCCGATCAGGTCCGCCGGCAAGAGATCAGGGGTAAACTGCAAACGCTGGAACCCGGTCTGAATGGCTGCCGCCATCGTCTTGACGGTAAGCGTCTTGGCCAACCCGGGCACGCCTTCGAGTAAGATGTGCCCGTTCGCGAGCAATCCCAGCAATAATCGATCAACGAGGTACTTCTGGCCAACCACGACGTGGCTGACCTGCTCGCGTAGAGGCGAAATCCATTGACCCAATTCCTGGACCTGTTGGGTAATTTCCTGCGTTGATCTCATAGGCATCGTGAGACAAATCCACACGGAATGCGTTCGAAGAAAAGCTCCGGTAGGAATTTTGTAACCAAGACGAAATCTCGGATCACGCGCTTCGTATTTTTCTGAGCTCGGGCGGTTTCCTGGCGAGGGTTAAACTTCACGCCCAATCGCGGCCGCGACCTGTCGGACCCGCCCGACCAGATCGACAAACCCTTCGGGACGCAAGGCCTGTTCCCCATCGCTCCAGGCGCGGTCGGGTTGGTGATGGACTTCGATCATCAGCGCGTCAGCCCCCGCGGCCACCGCAGCCAACGCCATTTGTGGAATGAACTCGCGCAATCCAACTCCGTGAGTCGGATCGACCACCACCGGTAGTCTGCTTTTGGCTTTCAGAATCGGGACCGCGTTCAGATCCAGCGTGTTCCGGGTCATCGGTTCGAAGGTGCGGATCCCGCGTTCGCACAAGAGGACCTGCGGATTTCCCTCGTTCAGAATGTATTCCGCACTCAAAAGCAGATCGCTGATCGTGGCACTGAATCCGCGTTTAAGCATCACCGGCAACCGGCTGCGCCCCACTTCCTTTAAGAGGGCGAAGTTTTGCATGTTGCGCGAGCCGACCTGCAGACAATCGGCATACTTTTCGAGCAGCGGAAGATCGCGCGTGTCCATAATCTCGGTAATGATTGGCAAACCGGTGGCCGCCCGGGCATCGGCCAAATATCGCAATCCATCTTCGCCCAAACCTTGGAAGCTGTAGGGCGATGTCCGCGGTTTATAGGCGCCCCCGCGCAGGACTCGAGCGCCGGCACTTTTTACTGCGGTCGCGATCTTAACGATTTGTTCCTTGTCCTCCACTGAGCATGGGCCGGAGATGAGAACGATTTTTTGACCGCTACCGATTTTGACTCCGCCGATCGAGACCGGCTGCGGCAGGTCGCCGTTGGTCTGAGTAACCAGCTTGTATGGCTTGATCACCGGCACGACCGCCTCGACGCCTGGTAGAGCCGCAAACGGTTTCTCGCGGATCAAGTCTTCGGACCCAAGCACGCCGATCACTACCCTGGAATCGCCCCGCATCACTTGTGAGCGCAAACCGAACCCTTCGATGCGCGCGACGATTTCGTCGATCTGCGCGTCGGTCACGGACGGTTGAGTGATAATGATCATGCGCGAGGAGCAGGATTGTAACCTCTGGCGCAAGACGGGCAACCCTGCGCAGAGATTACCGCCGGCTTACGGGGCGATCGTTACCGGAGTTCCGAGATCGACGGAATTAAAAAAATCTTCGGCCATGAACTCCGGCATGCGAATGCAACCGTGGGAAGCGGGATACCCTGGGAGATAACCGGCGTGCATCCCAACGCCGTCAACGATCCGCATGAAATACGGCATCGGTGCGCCCTTGAACCGGGTTCCAGGTGGTTTGTGGTCCTTTTCGTTGTCGATGTTCGGCATGACCACGTTGTCGCTCGCATCAACGTAGTCCCCATATCGGGTGGAAGCGTGATCGATATCTTTTTGAATGATCTTGAAGGTGCCCGCCGGCGTGTTCAACCCTTCGCGCCCAGTCGAAAGTTGAGAAATACCAACCAATTGACCGCTCTTATAAAAATAAGCGCGCTGTTCGCTCAGGCTAATCTTGATTGAAGGCTTGCCCGGCAATCCTTCACCATCCCAATAGGAAACATTATCAACCGGCGCGCTGGAAGCGACCGGCTCATTTCCGTAGACGCCGCCCAGGTACTGTGTTTGGCCATAGGCCAGGCGGGGATCATCCTCCGCGCAGCCGGCCAGAGCCAACAGCGCACAAGCGGCGAGACCAGAGAGAAACCGGGGTAAACATGGAACGTTAGGCATGCCTTTGACCAGAAGGGCGCAACTAACGTGCCTGACCTTGGAAAGTCAAGGCATCGGCTGTTTTCCACACCGTAGGTCGGCTTGAATTCTGCTTAGATCTGCTGAAAATGGCGCACGCGTCCTCACAACCCACGACGAACTCATGCCAACCTACGAATACGCCTGCGAAAAATGTGGAAAGAACTTCGATGCCTATCAGTCGATGCGCGATGAGCCATTTAAGATCTGTCCCAAAGAATTGTGTCGGCAGGCCAAATGGGGAAAAGGGAAAGTGAAACGGCTTCTCGGTACCGGGGCTGGCCTGATTTTCAAAGGCTCAGGTTTCTATATTACCGATTATCGCAGCGAGTCGTATAAGAAAGCGGCCAAGAAAGAATCATCTGGCGGGAGCGAAAAAAGCGCCACTGACTCGGCCGGTAAAGGCGAAAGCAAACCAGCCAAGGCGGAGCCGAAGCCAAAGAAGGATCCCTCCACATGAACAGCCTCGTCTGTCCGGAGTGCCAGCACGCCAATGAAACGGAGCGAATATATTGTCACAATTGCGGAGCGCGTCTCGATCGAAGCAAGCTGTTAACTGAGAAGGCAGCACACGCTCCGACCGAGGTGCAGGAGCGCAAGCATCTTCAAAAGCTTTTCAGTCGCAAAGGTGACCGCATGTTGCGTGCGGGCACGAAGTTCCTAAAAACCGTTCTGGGCGCCGTGGTTTGCGCCACGATAATTGTCGCGCTTCTTCCGCCTGATCTGCCGCCCGAGCCGAAGAACTATAGTTTCGCGCCGATGATCAACATGGACCTGACCTCGGCGGTTTCGGCCCATCGAACGGCGGCGCTAGTCTACAACGAAGAGCAGGTGAACAGCTTTATCGCTTTGAGTTTGAAGCGCAAAGATAGCCCGGCCAAGCAAGGTTATTTCCCGCTCGAACGGGTCCTGGTGAAGTTTGATGAAGGAACTTGTGCAATCAGCACCAAGCGCACCCTTTTTGGCTGTTCAATCTACAGCGGCGGCTCCTATCGCGTTTCAATCGACAAGGGCAAGATTGCCGCGGCGAGCACCGGCGGTTTCATTGGCCGGCTTTCCATTCCCGCCCAGCTAATGAAATTGGCGTCACCGCTGATGGAAAAGACCTGGGCGACATTGGCCCGCGAGCGCAATTCGGTTGAGCGTCTTGCCGCGATCGAATTTCATCCCCAATCGGTTTCGCTGATCGCTGCCCGTTAGCTGCTGCGCAAAGCAGGTTGAAGGGCATCTCTCGTTGCAGCTTCGGGCCCATGTGCGGGCAAATTCTTGAATCCAATTCCGGTTCGCCCTGCATCCCAATGCAAACACCAAACTATGAAAATTAAGTTGATTGTCTCTCTCTGCTCGGTTGCTTTCGCGCTCGCGACCTTCGGGCAGACTCCGCCGGCAAACACCGGCACCCCAGCACCGGCTGCAGCCAGCGTGACCACTGCTCCGGCGACCGCCGCTGCTCCCGCAGTAACCGTTACCACTGCGATCTCTGCTCCGGCAGTGGCTGCGGCACCGGTGCCCGTGGCGTCAGCAGCTCCCGGCAGTGAGGACGATTTCGATCGTGCGATTGAGAAGAAAGTGCGGCGTCATTTCAATGTCACTTTCGACGGGAATCATGGTCGCCATGATTCTGATGACGACGTTCCCTGGGTTGTCCTCCCAATTGTCCTGATCGTTTTCGCGACCCCGGTGATGATTGTGGCGACGATTCTTTACTTCAGTTTCTCGAATCGTCGTGCGATGCACAAAACCGTTCGCATGCTGGTGGAAAAAGGTCAGCCCGTTCCAGAAGCGCTGCTAAATCCACCCCCGGTAATCCGCCAACGTTCCGACCTCCGCCGCGGGGTGGTCCTCTTGATGATCGGCTCTGGGCTGATGGTTTTCTTCGGCGCGGTCAACGACTGGGAAGGCGGTGCGTGGAGTATCGGGATCATTCCGTTTCTCATCGGGCTCGGTTATCTCCTGGTTTGGAGACTGGATGTGCGACGAGACGAGCCTTCTTCCCCAAAGGTGTAAACTGAACGCGTGCCGCTCGATGACGCCGAACTTGTCACGCGGGTCCTGGTTGAAGATGATCAGCACGCTTTTGCTGAACTGGTCCGAAATCATCAGTCGGCAGTCCGAGGCTTGTTGCGCCAGCTTGCGCGCAACGATCTCGGACTGGCCGACGACCTGGCGCAGGAGACATTCGTCCGCGCTTATCGAAATCTTGCCCGCTTTCGCGGCGAGGCGAAATTCTCCACCTGGCTGTATCGCATCGCTTACAACTGCTTTCGTGAGGATGCCCGCAAACGCAAGGAATTGGTCGGGATTGACGAGAACCAGCTCGAGGCTGAATACGACCCGCAAACCGTCGACCCGGCCCTGAGACACGATCTGATGCATGCACTACAAATGCTTCCGATCCACGAACGTTCGGCGATCGTACTCTGTTGCCAGAACGGCCTTTCCCACGACGAAGCGGCGCGAGTTCTCGAAATTCCTCTGGGAACGGTTAAAACCAATGTCTTGCGGGGCCGCGAAAAATTGAGGAAAATGCTCTCGGCTTGGGGCCCTGCCTAACCATGGACGAACAACTTCAGGAAGATTGGCTGGAGGCGCGATTGCGCGAAGAAGCTCCGTATATCGATGACGCGGGCTTTACTGCGCAGGTGATGCAAAAGCTGCCCGCCCCGCAAGCAAAGCGTTCCTTTCGCGGGGTAATTTTGATTGTCCTGACCCTGATCGCGAGCGGTTTGACTTATTACCTTTCAGACGGCGGGCAATTTGTGCTCCAGGCAGCGCGCCAAATTGCCGGAACCAACTTTCTTCTTCTCTGTGAGATCGCCTTTGTCTGTGGGCTGCTCGTGACCGGATTTGCAACCAGCGCCGCAATCCAGGCGGCTCGACATCGTTAGGCGTTAGGCTGGCGTTTCGCAAAAGTCGCCCGCGCGGCGGCGACGTCGCGAGCGATTTGCTCCCTCAGGGCGGCGAGATTTTCGAACTTTTTCTCCGGGCGCAGATAGCGCAGGAACTTCAGCTCCACTTCTTCGCCGTAAAGATTGCGATCCAGGTCGAAAAGATGAAATTCGAGCACCCGTTGGGGCAAGCCGTCAGTCACGGTCGGCCGAACCCCAAGGTTAACCACTCCGCGAACGATTTTGCGTTCCAGGATTCCTTCCGCCGCGTAAACGCCGTTGGGCGGAAATTGCTCGCTATGGGCGCTCAGGTTGGCAGTTGGGAAACCTAGGCTACGGCCGAGATGTTTCCCTTCTTCCACGGTTCCAAGGATGGTGTAGTCGCGCCCCAGCATCGCCGCCGCGGTCACGAAGTCGCCGGTTTCCACCGCTTTCCGAATCGCAGTACTGCTTATGATTTTGTCACCGATTCGAACTGCTTGCACCCCGACGACATGGAAAGCGAGTTCGCTCCCAAGGCGCTTGAGCAAGGCGAGATTTCCAGCCCGGTTTTTTCCGAACGACCATTCCTCGCCAACACAGATTTCCCGCAACGGTTGCGCCGCCGCGGCCAGCTGCCTAACGAATTCGTCCGGCGGCGTCGCTGCAAAAGCGCGATCAAATTTCAGGACGAGAAGATGGGAAACGCCGAGATCGCGAATCAGAGCGATCTTATGCTGCGTGGCCGTGATCAGTCGCGGACTTTCGTCCGGCCGAAGAATCTTGGCCGGGTGCGGATCAAACGTGACTACGACCGCCGTTCCGTCGGCTTCCATGGCATGCCTCGCGGCCGTGCCAATGACCGCCTGGTGTCCGCGGTGGACGCCGTCGAAAACTCCAATTGCGAGGAAAACCGGACCTGGCACTTCCGCCAATTCCGGAATCGTTCGCAAGATTTGCATAGGCGAGATGGTCAGGCACCACGCATCCGTGAGACCTCAGGCAAACTGAGGATCTTCCCGAGCAAATCAACCGGAGCGGAATTCCTGATTTCCTCGACGCTCAGGGCGCGCTTGAGATCGAACCTCCCGGAGCGCGTCCGGCGCAGTTCTTTTAAATGCGCGCCGCAGCCGAGGACTTCCCCGATGTCATGAGCGTAGGTGCGAACATAGAAGCCTTTGCTGCAGAGAACGGTGAAATCAATCTCCGGCGACGCGACCCGATCGATTTGATAACGATAGACGTGGACCAGGCGCGGCTCCCGTTCCACGGTCTTGCCCTGGCGAGCCAGTTTGTAGAGCGGAACGCCGCCGTGTTTGATCGCTGAGACCATCGGCGGCAATTGGTAAAAATCCCCGCGGAATTTTTCAAATGCCGCCCGCACGTTTTCCTCGGTTAACTCCGGTATCGGTCGCTCCTCAAGGATCTCGCCCGCACGATCCTGGGTATCAGTCGTTTTGCCTAACAACAAGGTGCCCGAATATTCCTTGTCTTCGCTCATCAGCAGATCCTGGATCTTGGTTCCGCGGCCGAGGGTCAGAATAAGCAACCCGGTGGCGATCGGGTCGAGGGTGCCGCAATGGCCGACCTTCTTGATCTGGAGTTGTCGCCTAACGAGCGCGACAACGTCGTGCGAGGTCATGCCGGGCGCTTTGTCGACCAGCAAAACGCCGTCCGGCGTAGCGATCAGGCTCATGACGAAAGCGGTAAAGCGTTGGGGCGTTTAAGCGTCCCGGCAAAAAAAGGATTGCGCATGATCTTTGAACGCGCTTCCCGCTTCAACTCTTGATCGCTGCAACCGATTCCACCGCCGCGGCGATCACTTTCTCCCCAACCTCTTCGAGCGTGCCAGGGACGCGCGCGCCGGCGGCCAATTTGTGCCCGCCGCCTTTGAAGCGCAGACAGATCTCGCAGACGTCTGCGCGCTCATCCTTCGAACGCATGCTTACCCGAATCTTTCCATCCTCGAGTTCCTCGAAAAAGATCGCGATAATTACGCCCTGAATAGCGCGGAGGTGATCGATCAGGCCCTCGTTATCTTCCGGGATCACTCCAAGCTCATTCGCGGTCGCAAGCGGCAGGCTGAAGCTAGCGACCTTGCCTGCAGCGTCGAAGCGCATCCGATCGAGCAACACCCGCAGGAGTTCGATTCGGCGGCGCGGATAGCTTTCGTAAAGTTGCTGGCTCAGGCGCCCGACCTTGATCCCGCAGCGAAGAATATCTGCCGCGATCTCAAAGGTCCGCGCAGTCGTGTTCGGATATTGGAATGATCCGGTGTCGGTCGAGATCGCGGCGAACAAGTTTTCAGCGATCCGTTCGTCGAGCGGCAGCTCCTGGCTCTGTAACAATTCGAAAAGGATCTGGCCAGTGGCGGGCGCGGTGGGATCAATGTGGACCAGGTCGCCATAGCGGGGGTTGCTTGGGTGATGGTCGATATTGATCCAAAGCTGCGTCTGGCCGATCGCCTGCAACGGGGTCCCGAGCCGCGGCCGGGTGGCGGTGTCCAGCGCAATCACCACATCAAAATCTTCCACTTCGTTAGGCGGCAAAGTCACGATTTCGCCTCCGGGAAAAAACGAAAATTTCTCGAGCAAACCTTCCTCGTTCCAGACCTTCACTTTTTTGCCAAGCTGTTGGAGCGCGAGGCCCATCGCGATCTGGCTGCCGAGCGCATCGCCGTCCGGCCGAACGTGGCTTAGAACGAGAAAACTTTGGTAGCGTCGAAGGGCGGCGGCGATTTCGGCAAAGCTCGCGTTCGTTAGGTTGGCCAGAGGAGCGTCGGCAATGATGCTGTTCATTTGGTTTGGTCGCTGGGTTCGATTTCCTTCATGATTTCGAGGACCCGCGAGCCGCGCTCAATCGAATCGTCGAGGTGAAAAATCAAGTGCGGGGTATATTTCAAAGTGACGTGGCGGGAGAGCTCGGCCTGCAACATCGCCCGATTTTCTTCCAACTCCGCGATCACGTCGTCGTGCCGGGCGGAGCCGAGCACGCTGATATAAACGTGGGCCGACTTCAGGTCGGGGGTGACGTCCACCTGGTTCACGGTCACAAGCACGTTCTCGAAATTCATTTCCCGAACGAGAAGTGAACTCAGCTCTCGCTTGAGCAATTCGTTAACGCGAAGAAGTCGATGTTTCATTCGGAAAGTTGAGGGTTGTTGGTTGAGCGACGCGGCAGAAAGCTGAACTGGCGCTCAACTCTCAACTAAAAACGCTCAACTCTTTCAGAGTTTCTGCGGAACCTGTTCGAGCTGATAACACTCGATGATGTCGCCCACCTGGTATTCGCTAAAGTCTCCGAGCTTGATCCCGCACTCGAGGCCGCTTCGCACTTCCTTCACGTCGTCCTGAAAACGGCGCAGAGTCGAAAGTCCACCGTCATAAACTGGCTGTCGGCGACGCAAAACGCGCGCCCGTGAACTGCGGCTGATTCGGCCATCGATGACCAGACAGCCCGCAACAATACCGCGGCTTAACTGGAAGACTTGTTTCACTTCCGCATGACCGATCACGCTTTCGCGATGCTCTGGATCGAGCAGACCAGCCATCGCTTCCTTGATCTGGTCAATCAGCTCGTAAATGATGCTGTAAAGCTTGACCTGCACGCCTTCGCGCTTGGCCGCGCCAACCGCATTGCTCTCAACCTTAACGTTAAATCCGACTACGACCGCGTTCGAAGCGCTGGCCAGGAGAATGTCGGATTCCGAGATCGGGCCGACCCCGGAATGAATCATTTCCAGCTCGACCTTCTTACTCTCGATCTGGCCTAACGACGCCGTAAGCGCCTCGAGCGATCCCTGGGCGTCACATTTCAAGACCAAGCGCAAAATCTTTTTTCCATCCGCCGCTTCGAGAAGGCTCTCGAGGGTGGCGCGTTGCGGTATGCTCAATTTCTCCGCGCGCTTGGCCGCCAAACGTTCTTCACTCAGGAGCTTGGCCGATTTCTCTGACTCCATGACCAGGAACTCGTCTCCGGCATTTGGCAAGCCGGTAAATCCCAGCACCTTCACCGGAGTCGAAGGGCCGGCAATCTGGCTCGGTTTTCCGCGATCGTCGACCAGCGATTTGATTTTGCCGCCGTAATCACCGCAGATAAAGGGCTGGCCGACTTTCAGCGTCCCCATCTGGACAATTACGGTCGCCGTCGGGCCGCGGCCCGGTTCAACCTGAGCTTCGATCACGGTGCCGCGCGGAGTTGCGGTCGGAGAGGCTTTCAACTCCATCACTTCCGCCTGCACGACCATGTTCTCGAGCAAATCGCCAATTCCGGTGCCTTTGGTCGCAGAGACAGGCACGGTGATTGTCTCGCCACCCCAATCTTCCGGGGTTAACCCGTGCTCCTGAAGCTGCTGTTTCACCCGATCAAGGTTGGCCGCTGGCAGGTCCATCTTGTTCACCGCGACCATGATTTTCACATGCGGCGCAGCTTTGGCGTGATTGATCGCTTCGATTGTTTGCGGCATCAATCCATCGTCCGCGGCGACGACCAGGACCACGATGTCGGTCACATTTGCGCCGCGCGCGCGCATCGCGGTAAAGGCGGCGTGACCAGGTGTGTCGAGAAAAGTGATCCGGGTTCCCTTGTGGTCGACCGAGTACGCGCCGATGTGCTGAGTGATGCCGCCGGCTTCCCCGGCCGCGACCCGGGTCTTGCGAATCGCGTCCATCAGCGAGGTCTTTCCGTGATCGACGTGTCCCATGAAGGTGATGATCGGGGCCCGCGGTCGAAGCTCTTCCTCCTTCTCAATGACGGGTGGCGGCGGAGGGACGACCACTTCGACTGCTTTGTGCACGCCCGCGCCTTTTTCGCGGCGTTCGACTTCAAAAACAAATCCGTGTTTCTCGCAAACCTTGCTCGCCACCTCCGGTTCAACGGTAAGGTTCGGGTTAGCAAAAATATTGAAATCATCCATCAGCTCCTTGATGAGCTGGAAATTTTTCAGGCCCAATTGTGCAGCCAAATCCTTGACCACAATGGGTGGCTTGATGTGAATGATTTTTTTGCCGTCAGCCGTTTCGGTGTCTGCCTCTGCAGCTCCAACCGGAGTGGCCGCGGCCGACGGCGCGGGTGGCTCGGCCTTGGACGTTTCGACTGGAGGAATCGGAGCCCGGATCCTGGAGATGGGCGGGAGGATGGTCCGTTTAGTCATATCGTCGACCGGGGTCCGCCTCGTCTTGGGCATATGCGGCTCGATCAGCGAAACGCTTTCCATCGCCGGCTTGGGTGGCGGTGGAGGCTCGGATGGAATCGGCGGAGCCGACGCGACTGGCTTCTTCCCAGTAATGGGAGTGAAGGCCGACTTCGTCACTGCGGGTTTGACCGCCTCCCGAGGCTTGACCGTCGTGATTGGTTCGACGCCTTTCTCTTCTGCAGCAACGGTGACCGGTTTAACCGGTTTGGCAGGTTTGGGCGCGGTGGAGCGGGGGCGGGGTGACGACCTCGGGGCGGCCGCCACAGGCTTTCCCGTTTTCCGAACAGCCGGCGCTTTGGGCACCTTCGATTTGGTCGTCGTTTTCGTTGCCATTTAAACTCCTCAAACAAAATCTGCTCATGGCCGCGAGCGCTCAGGCGAGGCCATAATTACGGTGAGACGGGCTCACGATGCACCGCCTCATAAATTTCACGCGCTTTCTCTTCCTCCACTCCAAGGATGTCGACAAGGTCCTGGATTTCAGCGTCGCGCAAACCTTCCAGGTTGGTAAAGCCAGTTTTTACCAGGGTCATCGCCTGTTCTTCAGTGATCGGGAGCGAACTCGAAAGAGTTTGCGCTGCCTGGGCGACCTTTTGTTCCACCACGGTCGTGCTCGGCGCTTCCTTTTCAATATTAATTTCCCAGCCGGTCAGCCGGCTGGTCAGGCGGGCGTTCTGCCCTTTTTTCCCGATCGCGAGCGAGAGCTGATCTTCGTCCACCGAAATGGTCGCAGTCTTCTTCTCGACATCGAAGACCAGGTTTTTCACTTTCGCCGGCTTCAACGCTTCGAGGACGAACTCCTTCGGGTCAGAGCTCCAGCGAATGATGTCCACCTTTTCGTTGTTGAGTTCGCGGACAATGTTTTTCACCCGCGACCCGCGCATTCCAACACAGGCCCCGACCGGATCGACTTTTGGATTGTCGCTAAAGACCGCAATCTTGGTCCGATAACCGGCTTCCCGGGCAATGCCGCGGATCTCGACCGTGCCGTCGGCAATCTCGCTCACTTCGAGTTCGAACAATCGCCTAACGAAATTTGGGTGGCTGCGTGAAATAATGATCTCCGGGCCGCGGGCGCCGTTCTCGACCGCGACCACATAGGCCCGAAGGCGATCGCCGACGTTGTAATCCTCGACTACGACCCGTTCCCGTTGTGGCATCACGGCTTCGAATTTTCCGAGATCGAGAATCACATCCGAACGATCGAACCGGCGCACGGTGCCGCTGACGATTTCGCCCGCACGATCCTTGAACTCCTCGTAAATCATTTCCTTCTCGACCTGGCGAATGCGCTGCATCATCGCCTGCTTCGCGGTCTGGGCTGCGATCCGCCCGAAATTCTTGGGAGTCACTTCGACTTCGATCGCTTCACCGATCTGCGCGTCGGACTTTAGTTTGCGCGCCTTTTCGAGCGAGATTTCATCCTGCGGATTGCTCACCTTTTCGGCCACGAGCAAATTCGCGAGCGCCCGGATCTCTCCCGTTTTCGGATCGATGTCGATATGGAGATCGCGCGAGGCGCCGACGCTTTTCTTCGATGCCGAAAGCAGCGCATTAGAGACCGCCTCAATCAGGATTTCGCGTTTGATACCGCGTTCCCGTTCGAGGTAGTCGAGCATGGCGATAAATTCGGCGTTCATAAGCGTCCGGGCCCGCAGACAAAAAAGAGTGGGACACCAGCTCCCACTCCAATCCGCAACGGACTAGGCGCAGAAGTTACTTTTAGAGACGGGGTTCGTCAAGTTGTCTCCGCCTAACGAACTCCGATCAATAACCGGCCCCCTAACGAATGGCGAAGAGAGTGGCCGGGCGATTTCAGCCCGGTTAGACTCCCGCGCAATGACCCGCAGTTTTTTCCTGGTCACTATCGTCTGGGCGGCGATCTACCTGCCTCGACTCGGGACACTCGAATTGAAAAGCGAAGAGGGGCGTCGCGTGCTTCCGGCCGTGACCATGTTGGAAACGGGTAACTACCTTGTCCCACAGGTGGGGAGCGAACCGTATCTGCGTAAGCCGCCGCTGATTAACTGGCTGGTCGCCGGTTCGTTCAAATTATTCGGCGTGCGCAACGAGTGGGCCGCGCGACTGCCTTCGGCGCTGGCCATTCTCATAGTGGCACTCGGATTCCTTGTCCTTACCCAGGATCCGCTCGGCGAAAACGGTGCGCTGGCCGCAGCGATGATCTGGCTGACCAATTTCGGTCTCCTCGAAAAAGGGCGCTTGATTGAGATTGAAGCGCTCTACGTTTCGCTCGGAGCGCTCGCTTTCATTTTCTGGATGAGTTGGTGGAACCAGCCGCGACTCCGCTGGCTGGGCTGGACTTTGCCTTGGATCTTTCTCGGCCTGGCTTTACTCGCGAAAGGCCCTTTGGTGCTCCTCTTTTTTTATCCGGTGCTCATCGCTGTTTTGGGCCAGGCAAAGGAAATGCGCCGGCTTTACCAGGCGCCGCATTGGGTCGGGCTCATTCTCATGCTGGCAATCTTCGCCGCCTGGGCGGTTCCCGCTCTGCAAGCGGCGGGTGCTGGTCACACCGCGGGCGTCTGGTCGCGCCAATTTTCCGGACGATTGAGCGGTGAGGATTTTAAGTTCGCCGACTGGCTGCTGAATCTGCCCCGTGGCATCGCCTATCTGCTTCCCTGGTCCATCCTTTTTCTGTTCGCCCGGTTCAGCCTCTTGGAGAACCAAAGCGAACGCCGGTTCGCGCGCGGCTTGTCGTTAGGCATTGCCATTCCCTTCCTGGTCGTCGGTCTGGTTCCGGGCGCGTTGCCGCGTTATCTCATGCCTTTGCTTGCGCCGGCGATCTGGTTGCTGGCGCTCTTCATTCGCAGTCATGCGCTCGTCTGGCCGAGAGAATTGCGAAAGAGCATTACCTGGACGGTCATCGCGATCACCACCGGCATGCTGATTTATTCCATCGTCCTCATTCCCTTTTTGCAACGCCGGGAAAAAATCCGCCCGATCGCCGAGGAACTCGAGCGGGCGATTCCGGCTACCAAGCCTCTTTTTGCGGTCGACCCTGATTATCAGCCGTTCCTGTTTTACCTGCGTCGCCCGATCCAATATATCGACTCAGTGGGCGACCTGCCGGCGGACGCCGATTGGATTCTCGTCCAACCTAAGGACGAAAAATCGACCGAGGATTCGACCCGCTGGTTACCGAGACGCGCGGTACCAGTGCAGAGAATTAAAGACTATCGCGGGCACTGGATTGTCCTGTTAAAGGTTCAGTGAACGGTCGGCAAGTTTGATTGGAGTCGATTGACAAAGCGCCGGTTCAGGATTCGTTAGCATGCTAACGATGTCCGACATCGACCCCGAAACCATCGGCCAGCTCATCCACGAGACGGCCCGTATCTGGCGCAACAAACTCGATCAGCGCCTGCGTCCGCTCGGTTTGAGCCAGGCGAAGTGGCGCACCCTGGCCTTCCTGGCGCATGGCCATCTGACCCAGCGTGACCTGGCCCAGCGGCTGAGCATCGAGGAGCCTACCCTGGCGCGGTTGTTAGGCAGATTGGAAGAGGATCGCTGGATCGAACGTCGCAGCGTGCCCCACGATCGCCGCTGCAAGACGGTGCATCTCCAGCCGAAATCGAGCGATCTGCTCGAACAGATTCAAAGAACCGCGCGCGAGTTGCGGCACGAATTGTTGGAAGCGATTCCGGCACGCGACCTGCAAACGTGCCTGCGAGTGTTAATCGAAATTCGCCATCGCGCCGGGACTGCCCCCGGTCGGCCGATGAACGGCAACGGAAGCAAGCAAAGGAGACGGACAGGATGATCGCGGTGAGCAAAATGAGCACGGCCACTCGCGAAGTGGTCGACGACCTCGAAGAGCGCTTCGGTCGCAAGCGGGTGTATCTCTTTGGCGGAAGCGCGCTCTTGATTGCGCTCCTGCTCTTGCTGCGTTTTGCAACCAGCGGGAACAAGAAGCAGCCGCCCCCGCCGCCCCGCCCAGTCACGGTCGCCAAGGCCGTGCAGCGTGACGTCCCTCTGTATCTCGACCAGATCGGGACCTGTGCGGCCAATGAAAGTGTCCAGGTCCAGGCACAGGTCAGCGGCCAAATTATCGAGAGGCATTTCAAGGATGGCGCGGACGTGAAAAAGGGAGACCTGCTTTTCACGATTGATCCGCGTCCTTACCAGGCCATGCTCGACCAGGCGAAGGGACAGTTGGCCCAGGCGAAAGCCCAGCTTGCGCTCGACCAGCTGAATTGGCGTCGGCAACAGGAATTATGGTCGAAGAAAGTTTCCTCGGCGCAGGAAGCCGATACAGCTCAGGCGACGGTCGCCACCGACGAGGCCAGGGTGCAAAGTGCCGAGGCCGCGCTTTCTGCCGCCCAGGTCAATCTGGATTTTACCAATATTAAGTCCCCGATCGACGGCCGGATCGGCTTACGTCAGGTGGATGTCGGCAACACGGTATCGGCGGCGGTGAATGGTGGAGCTGGTGGGGCGGTTCTGGTCACGATCGACAATCTTGATCCGATCTACACCGATTTCACGATTGCAGAGCCTGACATCCCGCTCGTTAGGCAATATCTCAACAATCCGAACCTGAAGGTGCTCACCGACGCTGAGGGCGACAATTTTCCGCCGCGCGAAGGCAAACTTTATTTCATCGCAAACACCGTTCAGCCCGGCACTGGTACGGTGCAGGCGCGCGCGATCACTCCCAATCCTGATCGTGCGCTTTGGCCGTCGCAGTTTGTGCATGTGCGATTGATTTTGGACGTGATCAAAAATGCAACTTTGGTTCCGAACAACGCAGTCCAGAACGGCCAGAACGGTCCCTACGCGTTTGTGGTCAAACCTGATTCAACCATCGATTTGCGTCAGGTTGAACCTGGACAGAAACAAGGCGAGCTCACTTTAATCAAAAAAGGAGTGCGACCAGGCGAGGAAGTGATCGTCCGCGGCCAGTTGCAATTAGCGCCGGGAATGAAAGTGGCGGTGCAACCCGGTGAAGCCGCTTCGCCTAACGAAAAGAAGAACGGCCCCGCCGACTCCAGCAGCACCTTTTAGTCATGGTCAGATCGGATGGCGACGACAATGGCGACGGGCAGAACGCCGCTGGGGAGCAACGCTATGCGATGAGCGAAGACCTGTCTGCAGAGCGGGCTCGCGC
>Ga0206945_1020_pt1 | contig 29496 bp, 20 predicted proteins | sample Alteio_BWOrgHeat_5_FD_152982 | JGI IMG/M metagenome (GOLD analysis project Ga0206945, IMG submission 152982) | Enriched cells from forest soil in Barre Woods Harvard Forest LTER site, Petersham, Massachusetts, United States -... | ecosystem: Environmental > Terrestrial > Soil > Temperate forest > O... | reverse complement strand
GAGCCCTGGAAGGGCGAAAGAATCTGTCGCCCCTTCGGGGCTTTTTGGGGACATAGCACCCAATACCTAGGGTTCGCAGAGCCTCACCCTAGGCTACCCTCGGTCGCCGCTCCGCGGCTGCATCGTTGACTCAACGGCCAAAATCAAACTTGTGTAGATACCAATGGTCCGGAGACCTGGCCATGACGGAACATACGGCCAGCGATCTGTCAAGCCGACCGTCCCACAGACCTCGCCGACAGCGGCGCGATGAATCGGGTAATCCATTCAAGTTCCCGATGGTTTCGGCGGTGCCAACAAAAACGGTTATAAGAAAAACAAAAAACAATTTTTCCGATTATTGGAGCGCGGTTATGATCTATGTTGTCCCGCCGGCACCTCGCTTCGACGTGACGAGGTAAATGGCGGCGGGAAGCTACCGGGGATCGTGTCATGAAGAAAAATCTCTTGGCGCTGTTCATTCTCGCGGCCTTCGGCGCGACGCCGGGCTTCGCGGGCGGATTGGCGGTGATGTACGTCGTCGTCGACCGAGTCGAGACGACTCAAGACGGTTCGTCGATCTCGAAGATCCGAATCTGGGGCAGCTTTATCCGTCGTCCCTGGCCCTCGGAAGACTTCGGAAAGCCGATCGACGGCTACATCCAGTTCGGCCTCGGCAGCGACACGGAGGCGGCGAAATGGAAAAAAGCCGTCGGAACCGGCAAGGCAGTCGTCGTCGGCTGTTGCGGCGGCGCGGGCGCTTTCGACACGGTGGTGATTCATCCGGCCGATAAAAAGCCGAAAAACGACGAAAAAAACGATCGCTATCCGACTGGCCATCTTGAGGTGTTCGGTGATTTGTTCGCCGACGGCAGTCGTGACGATACGCCGGAAGTGAAAGCACTTTATGCCTTCGCGGCAGCCAAAAAGAAGCCCCGTCCGTCCGGCTCGAGTGATTTCGCCGAGGATTTCGAAAGCTACAGCAGCTTCGAGAATGGCGTTCAGTGGCAGAGCGGGTGGAAAGTCGCTCACAGCGGCCGCGTTGTCGGTTGGACGAGGGCGGGTTTACACACGATCCACGCCGTGGACCGTGCCAACCACGCCGGTCAGTCGAATCCGTCGAATTGGGCTGTCATGATCTTTTACGACAACGTCATCACGTCCGATGCGTTTGCCGCGAACGCCTCCGGCCAAGTGTACCGCGTCGACTTCGAGGCAAGCCCCGCCGTCTATGCGGATCCAGGCCAAGCGACCCAAGCCGGCGACGAGTTGCTCATCGACGTCCTGCGCGGCGACGACCGGGTCTTGGCCAGCCACAAGCTCGCGCCCGGAGCATGGACCGGCGCCCTGCAGTTCGCCGCCGGCAGCTTTCAGTACACCGGCGACGGCTCCGGCACCGTCCGTCTCCGCATCAACCCAGCCAGCCCCAAGGCCAGCGGGCGATTTCACGGAGCGATCGACAATATCAGCGTGAAAAAAGTTGAGACGAAGAAGTAGCAACCGGAGTGAGCGGGCAATTGGCCCGCCCTTTAACCGAGAGTCGCGCTCTGCGGCCGGTTCTCAGACGTCTCAGTTGTGGTCTGGTCTCCCGATCAGACCTCCGCCACGACCGTAGGTCTCCTCGGTCTCGGCCCGACGCCCCCACTTGCCACAAGAGGCAACCCGCGGTCGGCCGAATGACTTCTGGTCGTTGCGTGACAAGATTGCACTTGCATGTGGTCGGCTTCAGCCGTTGATTAGCCGGCACTGGCGAAGCGCGCTATTGCTCGAACCAGCCCAGGACCTCGTTGCCAGAGAAATCGGGAGGAGTCCGCTGCTGGTACAAATCGTAGAACTCGTTCCAATGTTCGCGCGGCCCAATATTCCCAATAGCGGGCCGCTGCTCCTGTTGGTCATAGTCGGTGTGAACACCGACCTTGGTCCGGAAAAGTTCGTGCCACCGACACTCTTCCGCATGCTGCTCTGCGGTGAGCCGCAAGACCAAAAAGCGCCGATACCAATTCGAATTGTCGTCCTCGCTCTCGGCGACAATTTGAAACCAGCACTCCTCCCCACGATAAACGAGCAATCCCGAGCGCGGACCGTCCCAGAAGTCAACGCACCATAGGAACCGGACTTCCTCGCGCGCAATCTGCGGTGCCCGCCGGTAGTCTTCCGACCCAATGATGTCGGCGAGTGTCAGCACCCGAGGGACCTCCGTCGGCCAACGATACGGCCAAGCTGCTAGCGCCGTGCCCAAAGACGTCGATGCTCGAACAACCCAGATGGCGGCTCCGTCTAGCTTCACCCGTTTATGTTGAAGAGTCCGCTAATCAGCGGCGGCCGCCATTAAGAGATTGAACCACCAAAGCCGAAATGTGGCCCCCATCTGTTTCGGCAACTGCTTCAGTAGCTTATTTCAGTGGCTCGGGCGGTCCAAGTCGGCCGGGTGCCTCTCCCAACTCGATTTGGCTGAGTAAGGCGCGCATTGCGTGGTTCAACTCGTCCTGGTTGCACCAGTACTCGGCGATCTCGCCCGCGGCGTCGTACCGGCTGACGTTGAACCCGTCCTCGATGTCGTTGTACCAAACGACCTGTCGCCCGATAATTCCGACAACCCAGAACCCGCCGCTCTCGTCCCCCCAGGGGTGCAACTGCCATTTGACCTGTGGGACGCGGATCAAATTCCACAAGGCACGATCCGGCGCCTCCATGACGTCGACGCGAGCGTCAATCATCTTCGCGAGCTCGGCTTCGCCAAACGGTGCCCAATTCATCCGCCCCTCCGACGCCGAACGCCAAAGCCTAAATGCCAGAACCGCCTGCAAGGACTCTGCTGTGGCTTGGTTTCCCGACTACAAGTACCTAAACAAGTTGTCGGAATGCAGCCGCGGAGCGGCGACCGAGGGTAGCCTAGGGTGAGGCTTTGCGAACCCTAGGTAACGATTGGCAGAAAACGAGGAGCCCTGGAAGGGCGAAAGAATCTGTCGCCCCTTCGGGGCTTTTTGGGGACATAGCACCCAATACCTAGGGTTCGCAGAGCCTCACCCTAGGCTACCCTCGGTCGCCGCTCCGCGGCTGCGTCGATCACTCGACAGTTTTGATTATACTTGTGCATTTACCAATAGTCTCCTGACCAGTTCACCGCCACGACCGTGGGTCTACTCGTTCTCGGCCCGACGCCCCCATTCTCCATAAGAAGAGACCCTCGGTCGGCCGAATGACGGGTCAGGAGAATTTGTCCGCGCTCGCAGTGTGCCAATTCACATCACAGACCAAATCTGAGTTGGGAAACTAGGGCGGTGGCGGAAGATCAGTGAGGCCGTCCGCACGCACCCACTGGTTGTATCGGCGGGCCATTTCTTTGGACCTACGGAGAACGAACTCGGCGGCCCAGGAGTTTTCTTTGGCCCAAAAAACGGCGTGGTTCCAGATGCGACCAGTGTGGCCGAGCAAGTCGGATAACAGAAGCTGGCTGCACCCCACGTCGCCTCTTAGCAGGATATGCGAGCCAGGTACGGGATGTCCGCCAAGTTCGCAGTGGTATGCGTAATCCTTTCCTCTGAATTTGCCGTTCGCGGCTTGCCTCAGTTTTGCCGCGGAGAAAAATGACTGCCGGTCTTCTCGAGTACTCCTCAGCCAACGCTCCGCGTCCTTGTCTCGGGTCTGAAAGGCCCATGCGAGATACTCGATCTCAACGACTTGTCGCACTAGTGCGGCAGCTGCGTAATGCCGGCCGTCGGCGAATAGGTCGGCGCATGCCGAAGTGAGCTGAGCTCCGATTCGAAGCAGCAAGGACACCGCCACAATCTCGTCACTGCCGTGCATGCCCGGCGACTCACAATTGACGCGATCTGAACCACAGAGATGTCCTACAACATGGAGTTCATCGCCGACCTCATTGAAAGTCTGGGCGGTGAACCTCGCAAGGTCGTCTCTCAATTTGACCAGGCCGGGCTCTTCCGCAGCCATTCTAAATATATCTTCAGTCATCTGGGCTTCGGGAATCATGGCTTCACTCCGGGCTGTGCATACTCCAAACTAGGCATTGGAAGTTCGACACGGGATCGTTCAGCGCGGTTCGGAGGCTTGAATCATTGTGGAGGCTCCGCTTTCCTGCCGAATTCACCGATATCCTTGCCTCTTCGGCGACCGTTATCTCCTTAAGCGCGACGGCGGTCAGCTACATGGTGACGGCGTTGGGTTCGCCTCGTCCATGAAGCGACGTGGCCTTCTTGCAACAAGCTGAGGAGATCATTGGACAAGATACCACTTTTACTTACAGTTGCACTCCGGCATCTTGCCGTGCCTCTGGACGTGTTCCCAAATTAGCCATCGCTCGACGAACTGAATGTAAGCGGAAAGTTTCGGTTCTTCGAAAAAAATGGGCAGACACGATACGTAAAGCCACGGATGCGTTTCGGCAGTCTCGTTTCCGCAGTAGAGGCTATTGAACGTCAACCCTCCGGAGTGCCCCGTTTTCCGTTTGTATGCTGATCGGTCGAATTCGTACCATCTCTTCTCCAATGTCCTGTCGCAAGTAATGCCAATGTAGAGCAACTCCGCATCCACCGGTCCCAAACGGATTCGGGGCTCAACATCAAAACGCCGCAGCAAATACAGTCCTGGATGATTGCAATCCTTCAGCAAATAGCGCTGAGGCCACAGGACCCATTGGCTGAATGAGGGAAGTTCCATTACTGGCACATTTTCGTGATCTCGTCTTCGTGCGGCAATCGCCGGCCGAAACAGTTCGCGCCGCACGCACAATGCGGACGCTCGCTTCACCAGCTGGGGTCGGGGTGCGTTTAGCCCTTGTTGGTGATATTCTGGCATCGCATCCGTTACAGTCCGCGAGCAAGATGTCAGTTATGACGAAGCGGGGAAAGATAATCTGCCGTCAACAATATCGAGGTCGACGATATGTCAAATCCGACATACGATCGTGAAATGAATGTCAGCGGCAACTCGCGATTTACGATACGCCGCGCTAATTGAGGGCCAAACGAACATGACCATGGATCGCCGAAAGCGCAAAGCCCTCCAAGCCGCTGGATTTCGCTTTGGCGATGCCGAAGTTTTTTTGCGACTCTCGGATGAAGTGCGGCAAGCGGTCGAATTGCGCGTCAACTTGAGCCGAACGATTCGAAAACGGCGCGAAGTCCAACCACTCACGCAATCACAACTCGCTCGGAAACTCAAATCCAGTCAATCGCGAGTCGCTAAGATCGAGGCCGGCGGCGTCGGCGTCTCATTGGACCTGATGTTCGAGACTCTCTTCGCCCTCGGCGGCCGGTTCTCAGACGTCGCACAGAGGCCGCCCAAGCCCCGGCGACGTGCGGTCTAGCTCGCTGCCCTTGTTTGAGTTCATTGCGCGATTTACAATTCCCACAGCCCAGTTCCGAAACGCCAGCTATTAAAGCGTTGCCAATGAAGACGATTGCCTACCCACATATCGAAATCAATTCCGAGGGGGTTGCCCTGATTTCGGGCACGACCACCAAGGTCGTCGAGATCGTCCAGGATCATTTGGCGCATCGCTGGCATGCCGAGGACATTTGCCGGGAATATCCGTACTTGAGCATGGCCCAGGTCCATGCGGCGCTGACGTACTACTACGACCATCAAACCGAAATGGACCAGGAAATTGAGCGGCGCGAGCGACTCGCCGCGGAGATTCAGGCCAATCGAGCCGACCCTGCCCTTCAAGAGAAGATTCGCCAGCTTGGCCGCCTCCCATGACCATCCCGTTGTACATGGACCATCACGTCAAGATGGCCATCATCAAAGGGCTTCGGGATCGAGGTGTGGACGTATTGACCAGCGCGGAGGATGGCACTGACCAGGCGGACGATGGCGCCATTCTGGAGAGAGCCACTAAACTCGAGCGCGCAGTATTCACTCAGGATGATGATTTCTTGGTCCTGGCGGACGCGTGGTTGAGAGATGGGCGGTCATTCGCCGGAGTGATTTACGCTCATCAGATGAAGATCACGATTGGCCAAGCAATTCGTGATCTTGAATTGATCGCCAAAGCGCTGGAACCGACAGACTTGAAGAACCGAATCGAGTTCTTGCCGTACTCGTGACAACCACGCGTGCTTGAGCGACATCCGAATCCCTTCCGTTTCATCGTGCCAGTTTGGGGACAAGCCAGCTGCCGCTTGCAGTCCAATTTCGCCGCCGACTTCATGGTCGCTGAGACCAGCCCACTTTTTCAAATCCGGAACCATTTGTCCGCGAATGACTTGCAAGTTTTGGCATCTTGACAAAACGCCAAGAAGGCCGTTTTTGGCCTCCAGCTGGGTCGATTGGAACGTTTTCGCGCCACTTTTTGACCGCGCGACGCGACTTGAAGAGTCTGGCGCTCTCTTTTTGCAAAAAACGCGACTCAACCAAAAATCGACCGCGCTACAGTAGCTTTCGATTAGAGCGCTGTGTCGGGGCAGAGACGATTGATTCTTGATAGCCGGAAGCGCGAGCGACGGAATTTCGTTTTCGAATCAGAATTCCGTCGCTTGCGCTTCCGGCTATCAAGAATCGACCGCGCTACAGTAGCTTTCGGTTGGGGGTGGCGCGGCCGACGGGGCTGGTGGAGAAGACAGACTCTTTCGCCCTTCCAGGGCTCCCGGTTTGTTGACCGATCCTATCCCAGGGTTCCGCAAAGCCTCCACCCTGGGCTACCCTCGGTCGCCGCTTCGCGGCTACGTCGCGATGACAAGTGTCGACACCTTTAGATGGGAGGCCATCATGGCTGGCTTGATCGCGATTGGGGCTTGGGTGGTTGGCAATGGTCATCGGCGCGGAGAAGAGGTCGCGAAAAAAAATAAAAAAATCGCGGCGCTGGTTCGGGTCAACCTGCCGGAACCGGCCAATTGCGGCCACGAGCCCCCAGTCGGAGCGGGAGTTGGCCGCAAGGAAAAAAAATTGTGGGGCGACCAGTGGCGGAAACCCGGCCAGAACCGGCCAAATGCGGCCGCGGGGATGGTGGAGGGTGGCGGGTGGTGGGACGGGAGATCTTTCTGGACGCGGACAATTCCGGACATTTCCGGCCAGCCGTATTACGAGATTTCTCCAGAACAGCTCAAAGTAGCTCAATGTAGCTCAGCAGTATTACGAGATTTCGCGTGGCGCGGACAACACCGGACATTTCCGGACATCGGTATTACGAAACGAATCCTTCCTCTCCCTCGCCCCGGCTTTGGGGGTAGAGGGTTGGGGGTGAGGGGATTTTGAGGACCGACTGGTCACGTTTCACCCCTCACCCCAGCCCTCTCCCCGCAAAGCCGGGGCGAGGGAGAAGAGAAGAAGACCCCAGAGGTACCAAGTTAAGGATCGGATTCGTGATTTTGGTACGCCGAAGGCGTTGCTTATCAAAGCGAAGGGTTGGCGAGGCTTTGCGAGCCTACCCTGGTAGGGCATCGCAACCCGCCGAGCCCTACCCCAACGGGGTTGCATAACCGGGATTCCTATGTTCGGGATTGTTCGCGATTTGGAAAGGCTTGTGGAAACACTCGCTCCGATATGCAATGCCGTTGGCGTAGAAGTCAATGGGGATCGGCGAGTTACCAGGGTAGGCTCGCAAAGCCTCGCCAACCCTTCGCTTTGATAACCAACGCCTTCGGCGTACCAAATTCACGAATCCGATCTTTAACTTGGCGGGGACTACTCTTGCCCCTGGCGGCCCCTTGAAAGGAGGAAGCGATGGCTTGAGCATCACGGAAACCGTTCGGCGCAACTTTGTGGGTCGATCGAAGTCTCGCCAGATCGGGATTGCTCTTCGGCGAGGCTGGCGATAAGCTTTTACTTATCTGAGTTTCGTTGCGAGATTCGTCATGCGCTTGACCGGACTGACACTTGCCGTGCTGCTCCTTTTGCCGGAGCCTTCCGGGGTCCGATGCGCGTGAACGATTTCACGAATGCACGACGGCCCTGGGAATGAAACCCAGGGCTTTTTTGTTTGATGAAGGATTGACGAGGAGCTTGTCATGACCGCTGCTGCCGACCGCCTGTTGATTCTCGACACGACCCTGCGCGACGGGGAGCAAAGCCCCGGCGCCACCATGAATCTGGCCGAAAAGCTCGAGGTCGCCCACGCGCTGCGCGATCTTGGCGTCGATATCATCGAGGCCGGCTTCCCCATCGCGTCCACGGGCGATTTCGAGGCGGTTCGGACTATCGCCCGCGAGGTCGAGGGACCGATCATCTGCGCCCTCGCGCGCTGTAACGAGCAAGACATCGAACGCGCCGCCGACGCCGTGCGCGACGCTGCCCGGCCGCGCATGCATATCTTCCTCGCCACCAGCGCCATCCATCGCGAATTCAAACTCCAGATGACGCCCGAAGAGATTTCGCACCGAGCGGTCGAGAGCGTGACGAGGGCCAAGGAACTCTGCGACGACATCGAGTTCTCGCCCGAAGACGCCGCGCGCACCGAACTCGATTTCCTCGACGAAATCGTCGAGAAGGCGATCGATGCCGGCGCGACCACGATCAATATCCCCGATACGGTCGGCTATTCGGTGCCGCAGCATTACGCGGCCGTCATCCGCCATTTGAAGAAGCACGTGCGCAATATCGACAAGGCGGTCATCAGCGCCCATTGTCACAATGATTTGGGCCTGGCGGTCGCGAATAGCTTGGCGGCCATCGTGGAAGGGGCGCGGCAGGTCGAGTGTACGATCAATGGGATTGGAGAGCGGGCTGGGAATTGCGCGCTGGAGGAGGTCGTGATGGCGCTGAAGACGCGCGCCGACGTTTTCGGCGTGACGACGGGCATCAACACGAAGCTGCTCTATCCGACGAGCCGGCGTGTCGCCCACATCACCGGCATCCAGGTGCAACGCAACAAGGCGATCGTCGGCCAGAACGCCTTCGCCCACGAGGCCGGCATTCACCAACACGGCGTCATGAAGCACCGCGAGACTTATGAGATCATGCGGCCGGAAGAAGTCGGCATCCTCAAGACCGACCTCGTGCTCGGCAAGCACAGCGGCAAGCACGCCCTGCGCGAACGCGTGACGCAGATGGGCTATCACCTCAGCGACGAGCAGTTGCAGCGTGTGTTCGACAACTTCAAGGCGCTCGCCGACCGCAAGAAGACCGTTTACGACGCCGACATCGAAGCCCTCGCGGAAACCGAAATCCGCGGCGGTCCCAAGCTGTGGACGCTGCACGCCGTGACGTGCAATTCCGGCTCCGGCACGATCCCATCGGCAGCCGTCGTGCTCTGGCATCGCGAAGGGAACATCGTCAAGGAGGCGTCGATCGGCGACGGACCGATCGATGCAGTCTTCAAGACGATCGAAGCGATCACCGGCATCGAGCCGACGCTCCGCGACTTCCGCATCCGCAGCGTCACCGTCGGCGAGGACGCCCAAGGCGAAGCCCACATCGAGGCCGAGTACATGGGCAAATCCATCACGGGCCGAGCCGTCAGCACCGACATCATCGAAGCCAGCGCCCTCGCCTTCCTGCAGGTGATTAACCGTATCGCTCTCAAGCAGGAGTTCGGCTCACGCATCCACTCCACCGATGCGCCGCCCAAGGAAGCGCCCGCCGTACGAATGGCCGGAGTCATCGACGATCCTCATTGAGAAAGTGCGACAACATGCGCATGGCACAAGCGCTGAGCTGGCGCATTCTCGCTTTGGCCGCGATATTTGTCACGTCAGTGAGTGCGGCGCGCGCGGAAAATCGACCGACTCCGCCGAATATCCTGTTCCTCTTCGCCGACGATCAGCGCGCCGATACCATCGCGGCGCTCGGCAATTCGGTGATCCAGACGCCAAACCTCGACCGGCTCGTGAAACGCGGAGTTGCGTTCGACCGCGCCTATATGCAGGGAGCGATGCAAGGGGCGACGTGCGTGCCGTCGCGGGCGATGCTGTTGTCTGGGATGTCGTTGTTTCGCATCGATGAGAAGTTGAAACGCGATCAGACTTGGCCCAACGCCTTCGGAAAGGCTGGCTACACGACCTTCATGACCGGCAAGTGGCACAATGAGCCCGAATCGATTCCCCTCAGCTTCCAGAACGCTCGCTCCGTCTTCGCGGGCGGCATGACCGATCCGATGAAGGCGAAACTCAGCGACATGCGCGACGGCAGGCTCGGCAAGCCGATCGTCGCTCCAAAGCACGCCTGCGCCGTCTTTGCCGACGAAGCCATTCGTTTTCTGGCCGACCATAAGAGCGGACCGTTCTTCAGCTATGTGGCCTTCGACGCTCCGCACGATCCGCATATCGTGCCCGACGTTTTTTCAATTCGCTACGACGCCGCCAAGATGGCGCTGCCGCCCAATTTCCTGCCGCAGCATCCGTGGGACAACGGCGAGATGACCGTTCGCGACGAGAAACTGCTTCCCTGGCCACGAACTCCGGACAGGGTCCGCGAGATGAACGCCGAGTATTACCGCTACATTTCCTATCTCGATTCCCAGATTGGCCGCATCCTCGACGCGCTCGATGCCTCGCCATACGCCAAGAACACGATCGTCGTATTTTCCGCCGACTCCGGCGTCGCTCGCGGCAGCCATGGCCTCATCGGCAAGCAGAATCTGTACGAGCATTCGATCCGTGTGCCCCTCATCATCGCCGGCCCCGGCATCGTGGCAGGCAAACGCACCGACGCCATGTGTTATCTCTTCGACATGTTGCCGACACTCAGCCGGATGTGCAACGTACCCGATCCGAAGACCAGCGAAGGCAGGGATTTTTCGGCGACATTGACCGACCCGACTGTGCAAGCCCGGCCGCGCCTTTTCTTCGCTTACCGCAATGTCCAGCGATCGCTTAGCGATGGGCGTTGGAAACTGATCCGTTATCCACAAGTCAATAAGACGCAACTATTCGACTTGCAAACTGATCCGAATGAAACGACAAATCTCGCCGACCGTCCCGAACACGGAGCAAAGGTTCGCGCGTTAATGAGGACACTGGCCTTTGAACAGGAGCAATTCGGTGACAACGCACCGCTGACCTTGTCGAACCCGATGCCCGCCGAGTGGACGCCGCTCAAACCGAACCAGCAGCCGGGCGGGAAGACTTCTTCGGCAAAATCAGTCAAAGTGTTCATCCTCGCTGGCCAGTCGAACATGGAGGGAAAAGCGCCCAACGAGTTGCTGGAATCTCAGGCCAATGACCCGAAGACGAAGGACTTCTTCGCTCATCTTCGCAAGGACGGCAAATGGATCGTGCGCAACGACGTGTTTATTAAGTTCCTCGACCGCAAAGGCCCGCTGACGATCGGCTTTGGTTCACCTGGTCGGACGGGCGTCGAATTGGAATTCGGCACCATCATGGGCGACCACTTCGACGAGCCGGTCCTCCTAATCAAGACCGCATGGGGCGGCCATTCGTTGTGCAAGAACTTCCGCCCGCCATCAGCCGGACTTCCGTCGGAAGAGGCGCTCAAAAAAGAGCTCGAGCAGGCACAAGAGACTGTCCGGAGGAATAAGAAAATGGCACCGAAGGGAGACGACATCACGGGCCGGAAATACGCGCCGATGCCGACGATGGACGACATCAAGAAGCCGTACGGTTTGTCGTATCGCAACATGATTGCGGAAGTGAAGGACGTTCAGGAGTATTACGCAACGATGTTTCCGGAGTTGAAGGGCAAGTCGTGGGAGTTCGCGGGGTTTGTCTGGTTCCAGGGCTGGAATGACCAGTACGGCGGGCAGAACGAATACGCCTCGAACATGGAGCATTTCATCCGCGACGTGCGGAAGGATTTGAACGCGTCGGATTTGCCATTCGTGATCGGCGTCATGGGCCAAAATGGCTCCAAGCCAGCGACCGGCGCCATGCTCACCATCCAAAAAGCTCAACTCGCGATGAGCGATGTCGCCGACTTCAAAGGAAACGTCAAAGCGATTCGAATCGATGTACTCGTCGATAAAGACGCGGAGGATTTGTATCCGACCTGGAAGGAAAATCAGGAGCGATGGAAGCGAACCGGCGGCGATCACGGCTACCATTACTACGGCAGCGCGATCTGGTTCAATCGCATCGGCAAAGCCATGGGCGTGGCGATGCTGGAGTTAATGAACAATCGCAAGTCGCAAGATTGAGTTTGGCGCGACCAGTTCTGAAGTAAGTTGATTGCGGCAATATGCGGTAAGAATGACGTTGTGTGCGCACGATTCACGATCGCCGTTTCGGGCTCGGAGCTTGCCGAGCTGCCTCGAATGCGTGGCGTAGACGCCGTCTCAAATCATGTAGTACCACGTCTCTTCGCTCGGCACGGCATCGCGCACGGGTTGACTTTGAACGGCGTCGCGCTTGGGTTGACTCGACGCGTCGTCGCGCCCAGATTCGCCGGCCGCACCATTGAAGTAAAAAGCGCTCAGCGTCGGCCGCAGCGGGCGATTCATCCACAGCGGTCGGCGCAATCCCGCGGGACCGGGACCGCCGCGCGTCTTCGCCAGCCAGCGTTTGTAAACCTCATGCGCTCGCTGCGTATCCACGAAGACATCGCCGTAGCGATCATCCGGTGCGACTTTTTCCAGCGTCACTTTTTGATGCCAGCAGTGCATGCCGCTGATGGGGTCGGGCTGAACGGGGAAGGTCAGGTTTTGCGGCACGCCGCCTTCGCGCCACCAGATCCGCTGGGAATCCGGGTCGGCGCTGGTGAATGGCCCTGGCCCTTCGAGTTGCCGGACAAGCCATTGCCCCGGCTGGGGCTGCGAGACCTCCACGACGTTGGTGCTGTAGCGATTGCTGGCCACGTCTTGACGACGACGCCAGCGCCCGAGGTGATGCGAGCAGGCGACCACGCCCGGCCGAATCGCCTCGGTCAGCCAGACGCGATCGACGAAGTAGCCGATTTCGGTCCGCACTCGCACCAGATCGCCATCCGCCAGCCCCAGACGCTTGCCATCCGCCGGATAGACCCACAGCGGATTGCACTGCGCGATCTCGTTGAGCCATTTGGCCGCGCCGCTGCGGGTATGAATCAACGTTGGCAACCGAAAGGTCGGCAGCAAACAGAACTCGCCGGCGGCGGGGTCGAGGTCACGCCAGTCAACATGGCTGTTGATGTAACCGGGCAAGGCGAACTCCGGCCATTTCCAGTCCACCATCGTCTGCGAGTAAAGCTCCTGCTTGCGCGACGGAGTCGGAAACCCTTCGACACTTGCGCCATCGATTTGGATGCCGAGCGTCTTTCCGCCCTTGAGGACGACCTTGCTGACTGGATCGACCTTCGCTCCTTTCATATCGTCGCTGCCCAGTGGACGCTCGTGACGCCGATAACTCGACTTCAATACCTCGAATGCGCCAAACTTGCGCATGTAAGCCAGCGGGTCGAGACCTTTCGCCTTGGCGGCTTCGGGCAGGCCGGGCACGCGTTCGAAAATGAACCGGTAATACTCATCGATCGTGATTTTCTCGCCAGGCCGGTACGGGCTTTCGAAATGCTTGCGAATGCCCATCTTCCCCTGCGGATCGATTTGCCAGCTAAGCTCGATCCAAAACTCGTCCTCCTCCCAGACTTTGCCCGGGTTGGACTCGTAGGTGTATTGCACTGGCTGCCCCGCGCGCTCCCGTGCCACGCGCATGACGGGCTGGCGAAAAGCGATCCAGGTGGCGCTGTGGGTCTCGTAGCTGTTCAGGTCGTGCCGTTCGGGCGACTGCCCCATCGGCAGCACCAAGTCGGCAAAGTAGGCGGTTTCGTTCCAAGTCGGCGTGAGCGCGACGTGCAGGCCGATTTTCGATTCGTCGCGCAGCATCTCGACCCAGCTGAAGCCATCCGGATAAGTCCATACGGGATTGAAGACGCGTGTGAAATAGACATCGATCTTGCCGCGTCCTTCTTTCAGGAAATGCGGCAACAGAAAACTCATCTCGTAGTGGCCGAGCGGATACTCGCGCGGGAAATGCAGTTCGTTCCAGACATCTTGGGCTGGCGGATGGTCGAAGAGTTGCGGGCGAAACTTGTTCCAGGCGTTGGGGCTGGTGCCCCCTTCGGTCCCAACCGCGCCGACGAGCACGCTCAGGAAATGGAGGGTGCGCGCGACCTGCCAGCCTCCCAGATGTCCGCTCGCCGGCCCACGCCAATTGTGCGAGGCGAAACGGGAACCGGCACGGCCAATCTTGCGCGCCACTTCCACGATCATCGCAGCCGACACGCCGCACTCGGCCTCGGCATACTCGGGCGTGAACCGGACGTATTCGGCCTTGAGATTGGTGATGAAGTCGTCAAAGCTGCGCCCGGCGGAATTGGTTTTTTCGAGGTACGTCTCCCAATTCACCCAGCGCCGCAGAAACTCCCGGTCGTACAGTCCCTCCTCCAAGATCACGCGCGCCATCGCCAAAAGCGCTGCCGCCTCGGTACCAGGACGGGTCGGCATCCAGAAATCCGCCATCGATGCCGTATTGGAAAGCCGCGAGTCCATCACCGCGAGCTTGGCGCCGGACAGCTTGCCTTCGATGATCCGCTGGGCGTGCGGATTGAAGTAGTGCCCCGATTCGAGGTGGGCGGAGATGAGCAGAATGAAATCGGCATTGGCGTGGTCGGGACTGGGCCGATCGTAAGCCTGCCAGATTGCGTAGCCGAACCGCGCTCCCGCCGAGCAGATATTGGTGTGGCTGTTATGCCCGTCCACCCCCCAGGCCTGAAGCACCCGTTCGACATAACCTTCGTTGCCCGGCCGGCCGACATGGTAGACCACCTCGTTGTGTCGATCTTCCACCAGGGCGGCGCGGATGCGCGTGGCAATCAGATCGACGGCCTCCTTCCAACCGATTTTCTCCCATTTGCCTTCGCCACGGCCGCCAACGCGGCGGAGCGGATGCATGATTCGGTCCGGATCGTTGATTTGATTGATGGTCGCGGGACCCTTGGCACACAACCGTCCGCGGCTGGCGGGATGCAGAGGGTTGCCCTCGAACTTGCGAATCTCCTGCGTCTCTTTGTCGACGTAGGCCAGCAGACCACAAGCCGATTCGCAATTGAAGCAGGTAGTCGGAATGAGTTGGTAGTGCTTCTCGGTGCGCCGGGCAGGCCAACCGCCGGCTTCGATTTCAACCCAGTCGTCCCAATGCTCCGGCGGCGGCGCGGGGGTGAGCAGCCCATTGGTGTTCACCTCCCGTTGCGGAGGGTTCTCCTCGATCAGCCCCAGGCTGACGGCGAATCGCTCGATCCAACTTACTCGGTTCGGCACAAATGACCTCTAATGCTGACCCAAAGGAATTTTCCTACAGCCCGTCTGCGCGTGCCGACAACCATTGCGAGTATCGCGCTTTTAGTCTGTCTCGTGCCGCGCTCGAATCTAGGATCACGTCCATGCCGCCATCGTAGGGATGCACAAGCCACCTACAATCGATGGCGACAATCATGATGTTAGCCAGCTTGTCATCCGCGATCATCCGAACCAGCCCGTTCAACAGTCCCGGTCGCCAACGTTGCTGGCTCACGAATACATGCCAGAAGGTCGGTTCGCCGAAATTACTATCCTGTTCGTGCATGGCGACTGTTCGCCAGGGAACCGCGCGCGGGTCCAATTCTAACAGCTCGGCTTCCAGGCGAATCGGCGCCGCCGTTTGGGAATATCCTGTAGTCAACAACGCGACAATTTCGTCGTCCTGCGCAAGTTCACCAAGGATTCGGTTGTGACGCTCCAAGACCATAGCGTATTCTGCTTCATTTTCGGGATACCGCTTCGAGTCGGGCAGGCTGTGGAACCGAACCCAACGGTCCTCGAAGGCTTGTCGCAGTTGGTGCGCGACTGGCTCGCAGTTCGGAAACCAATCCTGCCAGGAATCGAGCATACCAAGCCGCGCCTGAGGAATTTGCCATGTGAAGCCTAATTTACACTATCCAATCCCCAGTGCCGCCTTCAAACACAGGTCGATTTCTTGCATGAATTCATCCGACAGTTTGCCAATCTTGTCCTGCAATCTGTCCTCACTCATGAGCGAAATCAGATAGCCTGAAAAAAGGCTGTCCTGAAATATTCCTGCCGCACGGCCGGCGGACGTCTGCGCTTCGATTAGAAAACAAGCCGGGTCGGCCTTGTCGTCCAGGTTAGTAGTCAGCTGGGCAACGAGAGCGTGACGAAGCCGCTTGTTGTAGACGTCTGCCTGGACAACTACAACAGGACGTTTCTTTCCCCTCAGGCCGGAAGCATGGGGAAAACGGGCGTTGATGACATCTCCGCGTTCAAGGTTCATGGGTTTCCGCTTGGGAGATGATCTTTTCGGCCTCGTCCGCAAGCAGGTTCATTTCGTCGACCGTCCAAGGCCCGGCGTCATAATCCGGATCTTCGTTTTTCTTCAACCGTTCGTACATGTCCTGGCGCAGCACAACGTACGGCGTCTTTGTCTTCGGATCCACAACGACGGCAGGATCCTTGCCCGCGGACGAGATGGCTTGTAGTTGCTGTTCGGTCAGTTCGATCATCGTGGCCTCCCTTACTCGGCATCTTACCATCCCTAAGTTTCTGGCAGCAAGACCCGACACGCGGCTCTAACGCGGTGGCTTTACCCTATTGTGAACGGTTCGCTAACTAAGCGGCACCTGCTGTGGCGCCATCACCCACAACCATTCGATGACGGCCATGCCCGCGAGCGCGGCCAGGGCGGCAATCACGCCTACCGGACCAAAACCCGTCGCCAGAAAGACCAACGGCAGCACGTGCCCCACGCCGATGCCGCCGTACCAGAACCAGCGACCCATTCGCCGGCCCAAAATCCAGTGCATCGCCAAGCGGGCGTCGTTGGTCGGTGGGGCGGTCCAGATTTCCGCAAATAGCGAGACTAGGCTGAATACCAATGTCGCAATCAGCACCAGTCGGGGGCTGGCCGCGGCGCCACCGGAAACCACTTCGGCGATCAGCCAGACCGCCGCGCCGGCCAGCAGCGCATGGGCCAGGAGGTGCACACTCAGGAGCGGATTCTGCCAGAAGTCGCGCCCCTTGGCCTGCGCGAATAGAAAAGCCGTGTAAACTGCGGAAAACACCGCCAGGACCGTGCCCGGCCAGAGCAGCAAGTCTGCAAATCTGTCGACGCCAGCGAGTGTGGCCACGAGCCAGAGCGACAGGACAGCCCCGAATCCCGTAAGTCCATAAGCGCCGCGGACCAACCAGGAACGCCATTGCGGTCGCAGCAAGACATACAGGAATCGCTTCGGCCGTTTTAGATCCGCTACCAGCAATCCCGCCGTCAGCGTCAAGAAGATCAGAGCGATGATGCCCATGGCAACCGCGATGTGCGCTGCGGCAGTCGCCCCGTCCAGCAATCGAGCGGCGACCACGGACAGAAAAGCGCCGGTGCCGAGCGATTTGGTCCAAGTGTAGGCGGCGACTTCCCACCCCCAGGCGGGAGCGCGGGGACGAACGTCATATACCCGCCGCGGCTCGGCTTCCACACCCACCACGGGTAGCGCCAGGCGTGTGGACCCATTCTCGGAGCCGGCCGGCAGTGATCGCGGCTGCACGGGCTGACCGTCGGTGGCCACATAAGCCCCGCGACTCCACATGCCGCGTCCGTCGGCCGCAGCCCGCGTCGGTACCAGCGACGCCTCGTCCGCCTCAATGTAAAAGAGCTTGGGCTTGGTCCCCTTTTCAGGCTTGCGCACCTGCACGGGATGGCGATCCAGCAGCCGCGCGATCTCGCTCGTCGGATCGTCCATGTCCCCCGCGATGATGGCTTGCTCCGGGCACACCGCCACGCAACTCGGCTGCAGACCGATTTCGAGGCGGTGCGTGCAGAAGTTGCACTTCGCGGCCGTGCTGGTGTTGGGATCGATGTAGATGGAGTCGTAGGGGCAAGCCTGCATGCACGCTTTGCAGCCGATGCAACGATCGGAGTTGAAATCGACCACGCCGTCGCCGCGCGTGTGCAAGGCCGTCACCGGACAGATGGTCACGCACGGCGCAAACTCGCAATGGTTGCAGCGCATGACCGTGAACAGCCGGCGATTATTGGGAAATGTGCCCTTTTCGATGTACTTGACCCAGGTCCGATCCACGCCGACCGGCACCTGATGCTCGCTCTTGCACGCCACGGTGCAGGCGTGGCAGCCGATGCACTTGCGGTTGTCGATGACGAACCCAAACGTCGGCATGGTGAAACCACTTTCCTGTTCGGTCAAATGCCCGCGGCATCGGAGAATTCGAGAAGCATCGGTTCCAGCCCACGTTGGCCGTCGAACATCGAATACGTTCCCATGACCTTGAGCGGCGGCGAGTAGATGTGCAGCGTCACCAGGTCGGCGTTCCCGGGCTGGAGGTTGGAGACCTGGTGCATGTCATCGTCCTGGCTGGCGCAGACCTCGCCGGGCGCCAGATCGCGCGAGAAGAGCGCTTTAACGAGTCCGTTGGGCGCGAATTCGAAAAGCGTTTCGGTCGCCGTCCCGCGTAGCACGCGCACTCCGCAGCTCGAGCCATGGTGGTCGTGGATTGGGCTGCGCTGCCCGTTTTTCCAGCACAGAGCGAGGGCTTGGTACCACGTGCCGGTGCGGATCACGTTGCGCGTGTAGCCTTGGTTGGAAAAGCGAATGGCCGAGGCGACATCGTCGCAGTCGATGTCGAGTTCTTGAAGCTGGGCGACAAGATCCGGCAAGGCAACACGATCGCGGAGCGCGTCGAGATAGTGGAATAATTCGTCAAGCGTCTTTGCCATTATTCGGACTCGCTGTTGGGCGTTGCAGATATACCCTACAAAGGCCCCGTCGTTTTGGCTGGCTCGAATCGGGGCCCTAAACCGATCTTACTCCAATGAACGCGTTGTTGACCAATTTCGACGTGATTCCGCTGCGCACCGGATTGCCGCTAGAATAGCATTTTTATCACTCTTCCAGCTTCCTCAGCCACCGGAGCGGTTCCAACCATGCCTCGTCTGATTCCGTTCGCGATTGTCGTTCTGTTCATTCCCGCGCTCGGCATGGCCCAGGTGCTGCCGGAGCGGGCGATCGAGACGATGAAAGTCGCGCCGGACTTGCAGATCGAGCTGTTCGCTCACGAACCGGACCTGATCAATCCCACCAGCATCGACGTCGATCATCTCGGCCGCGTCTGGGTCTGCGAAGCGGTCAATTATCGGCGCGTCATGTTCAACCGGCCGATCCTTCGCCCCGAAGGCGATCGCATTGTTATCCTCGAAGACACCAAGGGCGTCGGCAAAGCGGACAAGGTCACCGTTTTTTATCAGGGCAAGGACCTGATCGCTCCGATCGGCATCGCGGTCGCGCCGATTCCGGGCGGCAAAACGGGGGCGTGCAAGGTTTTTGTCTGTCAGTCGCCGGACATTCTCGTGTTCGAGGATCTCGACGGTGATGGCAAGGCCGATGGACCGCCGAAGAAACTGCTCAGCGGCTTCGGCGGCTTTGACAGCGATCATGGCGTGCACGGCATCAACATCGGTCCGGACGGGAAGCTTTATTTCACGGTCGGTGACACGGGCGTGAAGGGGCTGCAATCGAGTGATGGCAAGGGGAGAAAGTGGACGAGCAATTCGACTGACTGCCGGGCTGGGACAGTGTGGCGTTGCGACATGGACGGCAAGAACCTCGAATTGATCGCTCACAACTTCCGCAATCCCTACGAATGCTGCGTCAACAGCTTCGGCGACATCTGGCTGTCCGACAACGACGACGATGGCACGCAGCAAACGCGCATCTGCTACATCATGCCCGGCGGCGACTACGGCTACCATCCTCGCGGCCCCGGCGAGAGCCATTGGCACGAAGAGAAGCCGGGAATCGTTCACAAGGTCTTGCGCACGGGCTTCGGAGCGCCCGCCGGCATCTGCTTTTACGAAGGAACATTGTTGCCCGAGCGATTTCGCGGCCAGCTATTGCACTGCGATCCGGGTCCGCGCGAGTTCCGCTGCTTTCACATTAAGCCGAAGGGAGCGGGCTTCGAGTTGGAGAAAGAAGTGCTCGTCACGAGCAGCGACACCTGGTTCCGGCTGAGCGATGTCTGCGTCGCGCCGGACGGCAGCGTCTTCCTCGCCGACTGGTACGATCCCGGCGTCGGCGGCCACGGCATGGGCGACTGGACCCGCGGCAGAATTTATCGCGTCACGCCGAAGGGGCAAGTTGGGTACACGGTACCGAAGGTATATGTGGGAGCGAAGCATGGCATCATTGAGGCAATTGAGTCGCCAAATCTGGCCGTCCGCGAGATGGCAGCGTCCGCCGTGAACGCCATGACATCCCCGAAGGAAATATTGGACATTGTCATGTCTGTTATTCGCCATGCATCGGGCGAATTGAAAGCTCGGCTATTCTGGGCAGTAACTCCACCGCTGAGCCACGTTCTCGATCCAAGCAAGACAATCAACGCCGTCGGCGAAATGATGTTGGACGGTGCAAACGACAAAGTTCGCGTGCTGCCCATGTTGTTGCGGCTAGATCACGACACTATCCAATTCAGTTTTTTCAAGACAGTGGGGAATGGCAAGACGGATATCGATGCCTTTCTCAAGCAGATTTTGACCACTCCGGCCGCTCGGCGTGAAGCTCTTCTTTGCCTGCGCGATTACAATCTCGATTTTGCCAAATCCATCTTCTATCCTCTGGCCGACAAATACGACGGCCAGGATCTATTCTACCTTGCTGCTCTGAACATCGCCTGCGGCACTGATCCGAAGCGGCGCGAGGCAATCCTCGAGGACTTCGACAAGCAGTTCCCGGAGTGGAATGACAAAGTCGCCGATCTGGTTTGGGAGCTTCGGCCCAAGGTGATGCTGCCCAAGCTGGAGGAAGTCCTTAAGGATCCGAAGCTCACGCCCGCGCAGAAGGCTCGCATTGTAGATATCCTCGCCGCCAGCGACGATCCCGCGGCAGGCAAGGTAACGCTGACCCTCCTCAGGTCCAAACTCGAACCCGAAGTTAAGCAAGTCGTCCTTGAAAACATCAAAAAGTATCTGCCCACCAAATGGAAAGGTCTGCGGATCGACCCGATCATCGATGAACTCGTCAAACGCTACTCGGCTTGGAATCAAGACGCCTCCGTCGCCATCACACTAATTGTGGCCTGTGAGCGGTTCATCAGCATTCCGTTCGTGCAACAATGCAGCCTCGACCCATCGCGGTCGTCCGCGGTTCGCCGCCAAGCGCTCCAGGCACTCGGCGACTTACGCAACATCTATGCGGCCGCGGCACTCGAGGAATTCGTCTGGAACCAGCGTGACATTAAAGACCGAATGCTGGTGGCCGAGGCAATTCATTCGCTCGGCAAGCTTCTCGTGTTCGGCACGAAATACACCTACGGCATCGCAGCCCTCAACACGCTGCAAGACATCGTCCTCGGCGCCAACCTCGGCGAAGACATGAAGTCCTCAGCCCTTTCCGCCCTGGCTGGCAACCAAACCGGATCGGAATGGCTCTTCGATATGAACAAGCAGGGAAGGCTGCCCGTGGAGTTCATCTCTGAAACCGGCCGCTTGCTGCGGAATAGTCCATTCAAGGAAATTCACAACAAGGCGATGATCGCCTTCCCGCCGCCCGGCAAGCTCGATCCCAAAAAGCTTCCTTCAATCCCGATCCTCGCCAAACGCGCCGGCGACGCCACCCGCGGTCGCAACATCCTCGCCGCCAGTCTCAAGAACGAAGCGCAATGCCTCAAATGCCACACCGTGCGCGGACTTGGCGGCCAAGTCGGTCCTGATCTGTCGATGATTGGCAAAAAAGCCAGCCGCGAAAACCTGATCGAATCAATCCTGTTGCCTAGCAAGGCCATCGCCGAGCAATACATCCAGTACTCAATCGAAACCAAGACCGGTCAGCAGTTGCTTGGACTCGTCGTCCAACAAAATGCCTCGCAGCTCACGCTGCGCGACGCCAACGGCAAGGATTACATCATCGCTCGCGGCGACATCGAGTCGACGAACAAGAGCTTGGTGTCGATCATGCCCACCGATATCGTCGCCGCGCTCAGCGAGGATGAACTAACCGACCTCGTCGAATACCTGCTGACGCTGAAAACGCCGTCGCTGACGCCAGACTATTGGGATGTCGCCGGTCCCTTCCCCGGCGGCAACGACAACGCCGGCCTCGATGTCGAGCACGGCCCCGGCCAAAATCCCTTCGACCCCGACGCTCGCTTCGACACCAAAGCCGGTAAGCTCGGCTGGCGTCAGGTTCGCCGCGACGCGACGGGTTATGTAGACCTTGCCGCTTTCCACGGCGACGCCGCCAACGACTCGGTTTCGTACTTGTATCGCGAGATCGAATCGCCGGTCGATCAGTCAGCCGAGATTCTGCTAGGCACCGACGACGGCGCGAAGCTCTTTGTCAACGGCGAGCAGCTTTATTGCGAAAGGGTGACGCGAGCCGCCGCGCCGGAGCAAGCGCGCGTCAAGGTGCGTTTGAAGAAGGGTATCAACACACTTCTGTTGAAGATCGCCAACGGCAACAACCCGCACGGCTGCTACTTCACATTGCTCAGCGATCAAGAATTGAAGCCCGGAAGATAATTTGGAGTGCGGCGATTTATCCATTGCTATCTACACAAGTATCATTGGTGACACGCGGCCATTTTCCCGGCATTAGTCCGCTGTCTTCTACGCCGAAGGCGTAGCATCTGATAGCCAAGGGTTGGCGAGGCTTTGCGAGCCTACCCTGGGTACTCGAATCCAACTTGGTCCTCCGCACCGCCGCAGGCGGTGCGGAGTCAATCAGCCTCAACCGTCATACCCAGGGTGCGCTCGCAAAGCCTCGCGACCCTGGGCTATCGGAAATAACCCCTTCGGGGTACAGAATCCGCGACTAAGTGCCCCATCGCCAGAGATGTGTAGATACGCTTGGCGATTTATCCCCGCACTGCAAATTACGCTATGCCCGTGAGCCGGCCGGTGCTGTCGCCGAAGGTATTTAACCTCACGCCGAACAAATCGAGCAGCGACAGGTACAAATTCGTCAGCGGCGTATTGAATGGGTACTTGATGTGCTGCCCCGTCTTCAACGTCCCGCCGCCTTTGCCAATCAAAAGAATCGGCAGGTTGTCGTGATTGTGGCGGTCGCCGTCGCCAATGCCGGAGCCATAAAGGAGCATCGTGTTGTCGAGCAAAGTCGCGGACCCTTCTTTCACCGCCTGCATCTTACCGAGCACGTGCGCAAGTTGAGTCGTGTGGAAGGTATTGATCTTCTGAATCTTCTCCTGCTTCTTCGTATCGCCGCCGTGGTGAGAGAGATCATGATGTCCCTCGGGCACGCCGATCGCGGCATAGCTGCGGTTGCTGCCTTCGTTGGCGAAGACGAAGGTTCCGACGCGCGTCAGGTCCGCCTGAAAAGCGAGCACCATCAGGTCCGCGAGGAGTTTGATGTGTTCGGCGTAGTCCTTGGGGATGCCGCTAGGCCGGGCCATTCCTTGAGCGGCTTTCGGATCGACCGGCTGACGAAACTTCTCGATTCGCCGTTCGATCTCGCGGACTGAAACCATGTACTCGTCGAGTTTGCGCGTGTCCGACGCGCCGAGCTTGCCTTTGAGGCGGTCGGCGTCTTCCTGCACGAAATCGAGAATGCTCTTGCGATACTGCTCGCGCTTGGCCGCGGCTTCCGCACTTTCGTGCGGATCGCGACCGGCGAACAAGCGATCGAAGACGAGCTTGGGATCGATCTCCTTGGCGTTCGGCGTCGATTCCCCGCGCCACGATAGATTGGACGAATAGGCGCAGCTATAGCCCGAGTCGCAACTGCCCGCGTTCTTCCCACCCTCGCAGCCCAGCTCCAACGACGCAAACCGAGTCTCCGAGCCAATATGATTCGCTGCCGCCTGATCCACCGAAATACCGGCGCGGATATCGGACCCGGCAGTCTTGCGCGCCTGGCGGCCGGTTAGAAATGCCGCCTGGCTGCGAGCGTGATCGCCGGGACCGTCGCCGTTGGGCCGAGCCTTGTCGCACGCGAGCCCGCTCAAGACATTCAAACGATCTTTGAAGGGCGTCAAAGGCTCGAGGATCGCGGGGAGATCGAATTTCGTCCCAGTCTCGCTTGGCGTCCAAGCAGGCATGTTAGCGCCGTTGGGAACATAAAGGAACGCGATCCGCTTCGGAGCAGTCGAAGCCGGCGCAGCCGACGCGGATCGCGGGAGCATGCAATCGAGAACTGGGAGTGCCAAAGCAGTTCCAAGGCCCTTCAGCACGCTGCGTCGAGACATTGGCTCAAACATGAAGTACTCCCAAGCTCTTGCCGATCAATTACTTCCTAATTGTACGTCTTAGAAATGCATCGCCCTTGACGATTTCCGTCGCCATTCGCACGAATCGGTCTTTGTCCGCCGCCACAGCCTGACTGATCCGCTCGATTTCCGGCCGGTCCGACCGCTCCGTTCCGCGCCCGAGCGCGTATGTCAACAATTTCTCGGTCAGGCAACGGCGGAATTGATCCGCCTGTGCCTTCAAAATCTGCTTCAACTCGGCCGGCGATTGGAACGAATGGCCGTCCGGCAGCGTACCGGACGAATCGATCTTGAACTTGCCGTCCATCGATCGCCAGGCGCCGATCGCGTCGAAGTTCTCGAACCCGAAACCGATCGTATCCATCTGTTCGTGGCAGACGGCGCAACTCGGATTGGTCCGGTGCTGCTTCATTCGTTCGCGCAGCGAGCCTTTCGATGCGGCTTCTTTGTCCTCATTCAGGACCGGAACCTCAGGCGGAGGGGGCGGGGGCGGAGTGCCGAGGATATTTTCGAGGATCCATTTGCCGCGCTTCACGGGCGAAGTTCGCGTCGGGTTCGAGGTCGCGGTGAGGACGCTGGCTTGTGTAAGGACGCCGCCGCGATTGCGGTCCGAGAGCGTCACTCGTTGGAACTCGGAGCCGGTGACGCCGCTGATTCCGTAGTGGCGCGCGAGGCGGCCGTTGACGAAGGTGTAATCGGCATCGATGAAGTCGAGGATACTTCGATCTTCGCGGATGATGTTGGCGAAGAACATCTCAGTCTCGGTCTTCATGGCGGCGCGGAGCTGTTCGTCGAACGAGGGGAAGTCGCGCCGGGCGGGCTGGGAGGTTTGCAGATTGCGGAGGTTGAGCCACTGGTCGCCGAAGTTTTGCACGAGCGCCATCGATTTCGAGTTCTTCAGCATGCGCTTTACCTGCGCTTCGAGGACGCTGGGATCGCGCAACTTGCCCTGCTCCGCGAGGCCGAAGAGCTCGTCGTCGGGCATCGACGACCACAGAAAATACGACAACCGCGAGGCGATTTCCCACGAATTTAAGGGATAGCTGCCGTCGGGTCGATCGAACTTGCGGTCCGGCTCGACGCGGAAGAGGAAGTGCGGCGAGGCAAGCGCGGCTTCGAGAGCGACGCCGACCGAGCGCTCGAACGAGTCGCCGCCATTGCGGGCCAGTCCGAACAACTTCATCAAGCGATCGACTTCATTGTTCGTTGCGGGCCGACGATAGGCGCGGCGGGCGAAATTGCTGACAATGCGTCGCGCCCGCTCGCTCGATTCATCGCTCGGATCGCCGCTCAAGACCAGGCGGTACGCCGCCGGTTTCCCAATCTGCACCTCGATTGGATCTTCGATTTCGAATCCGATCACGCCAAGCGTCTTGCGTTTCTCCTTGACCTTGTCGTCCGATGCATTCGTCAGCGCGATGGCGATTCGATGCTGACCGGGCGCGACTTTGACTCGACCCTCGATCTGTCCGGGCGAGCCGAAGGTGACGCGCTGCGTGTGGAACTCCTTGCCGTCGAGCCGCAGGGCGACGCGCACGAAGTCGTTCTTCGCTTCCCGTCCGGCCGGCGACGCATACACGAGCGGCCGCACGACCAGTTCGCCCGCGCGCGGTATGTCGTGCATGATGTAAACCGCGCTGTTCTGATCGAGCAGTAGGACCTGGTTGCCGTCCTTGTTACCGCGATCCGCCCTGTCGGTCGCCTTCATGTCCTTGAAGGCGTAATGGTGCGTCACTGGCTTGACCGGCTCGCCGACAATCACGCTATTGATGATCTTCTCGGCCGCGCTCAGATATTTTTCGAGCAAGATCGGCGGCATCGACAGCACATCGCCGATGTTGTCAAAACCGTGGCCGACGTCGTCGGAGGGAAAATCATCGGCCGGCGTCATATTGACGCCGCACAGATCATGAATCGTGCGATTGTACTCATCGCGATTGAGCCGGCGCATCGTGACGCGGCCCGGCGTCGGTGGAGCGGACTTGGCGTTCTTCAATTGCACGTCAAGCCACGCGACAAACTCAGCCCGCTCCGCATCCTCCGGCTTCGGCTTATTCTTCGGTGGCATCTCTTTCATCGACACGCGCCGCCGCACCGTCTCCCACGTCTCGCGATCATTCGCCACGGCCTGCGAATCGGCGTGAGCGAGGCTCAGGCCGCCGGAATCCTTCTTGTCGTTGTGACAGCCGACGCAGTATTTCTGAATGAACGGCTTAACTTGCGCCGCGAACGCGTCGGCTGTCGGCGTCGCCGGCTCGGCAGGCATCGTGTCGGTCGGACCGAATCCGACCGCGACCGGCAGGCAGGCGCATACAGCCAGAAAGCAGACCAGCGACCGCATCAAGCCAACTCCGGAGGTAGCGAACAGGCGGACGTTCAACCAATCAAGGCGGGATCACAATAACTCTAACACCGGCAGGGCTCTTTTGCACCGCACAAGCCCTGCGGAATGAGGAAGGATTTCCTTACGATACGCTTCGACCCGCAACTCCGCAAGCCTTCAGCCCCCGCTCTGACGGAGGAACGCCTGGATTTGTTAGCCGGAAGCGCAAGCGACGGAATTCTCTTCCTTACGTCCCGGACAGAATTCCGTCGCTTGCGCTTCCGGCTAACAAGCTAACAAGAAATCGGCCAGACGTTGATGCGTCATTTTGAATAGCGCTCTATTCCTTTTTCGGGGGCATGGCACGAAATAAACGATCGACCGCCTCTACGTCCATGCTCTCGGTGTTGCTCAGCACGATCAGCGTCCGCTGCTGCGCGACGTCGCGGTGAATCAAGGTGTGAATTCCGCCCCAACTGCCGTTGTGAGCCATGCTCGCCAAATGGCCATTTTCCAACGTCACGCCCCAGCCGAATGCATAGTCGGTGGTCTGGTCCTTGCCGTATTTTGACGGGACGAGCGCGAGCTTGATCGTCTCCGGCGTAAGTACCTTGTCGAGCCGCCAGCCGTCGTCCCAGCGCGCCATGTCGTCAAGACTGCACCAGACGCTGCCGTCGCCGACCGTCAGCAGCGATTCGTGGCGGAACGGCGGCGGGCCCCAGCTTTCCCGAAATTCGTTTTTCTCCTTGTGGTAGCCGAGTGCTGGTTCGTGCGGCTTGAAGTTCGGATGTTCGTAAACGCCTGCCGTCGTCATCTTGAGCGGCTCGAAGAACTCGCCCTTCATGAACGCCGCGAACGGCTTCTTCGACACGCGCTCGACAATAAGAGCCAGCAACATGAAGTTGGTGTTCGTGTACTTCCAGTCGCTGCCTGTCGGGAAACTTAGCGGGAACTTCGCGCGCTGCTTGGCGAACTCGCCGACGTAGTCAGTATTCGTCACGAAGCGCGGGTCTTTGCCTTTGACGTATTCCAGGTCCATGTACTCGGGCAATCCGGATGTCTGCCGCGCCAGATTGAGAATGCGAATCGGTCTCTTGGCGTCGTAAACCGGCAATTCGGGCAAGTACTTGCGGACGTCGTCGTCGAGCGCCAGCTTGCCCTGCTCGTAGAGACGCAGGATGGCGGTTCCCGCAAATTGCTTGGACACGGAAGCTAGCTCGAACGTCGTCGTCGGCGTGATAGGCTTCTTGTCGCGTAGATGCGCCAGGCCAATCATTTTGCGGAATGCCACTTCGCCATGATCGAGGACGAGTACGGCCGCTCCCGGCGTGTTGGCGTGAATGCCGGCGTCGGCGATGATCGCATCCAAACCCGAGGCGAAGTCATGACCGCGCATGCGCGTCATGTTCCATTCGCCCTTCAGGCTGCCCTGATTGAATTTGCCCTTGAGGTGATTGCGATCGGGGGACAGGGTCATGCGCGCCGTGCCGACCGAGTTGCCCTGCCATGATTCGAAGAAGGTGAATTCGAGAATACCGGTCGCGGGATCGAAAGTGCCTTTGCGGATGATTCCCTTCTTGTCCTTCTCGACCATGTAGAAACCGGTAACCGAGAGGACCTTCTTGCCTTCGATCGGGTCCGTGTGGATCGTCGCCAAGCCGAAGCTCGTGTCCCAAACGCCGGCAATATCAATCGGATGCTTCGCTGCGTTCTTCGGCTCGTCAGCCCACGCCGAGCCGACGCCAAGCAGACAAGCGAGCCCCAACATGATGCCGAACGGTCGAGCGCGCATCGCAATCTCCCGATACAAACGACGTTGTCGTCCGCAAAGTCGCCGCGCCTATTCCTCTGAATTCGCTAGTCGTTGCCAAAGGGATCGACCAGACTCGCTGGCGCGGCAAGACGCCATGCATCCCCAAGCAAATCGCGCAAGTCCGATTTGCGGACGGCCGAGAACCGAACGAGCAGCCACGGATAGTCGAGGTAATGATCGGTGATGAAAAATGCTCGCGGATCGGCCGCCATGCGCAACTCACGCTCGGCTGGATCAATTCTCATGACAACGCAATCGCCGTCCTGGTGCAAGCGCGCGAACAGTTGCCCACCGACTCGAAATGCCGGCGTGCCATACGACTTCCCCTCTTCCACCTTGGGAAGTTTGAGCGCGATTTCCCGCACCGTCTCCCAGGTGACGACTCTGGACCCGGCCTTTGCGTTTCTCTTGGCTCGGCCCATTTCGATACTCTTCGATTCAATTCGGGGCTGGCGTACGATCGTCCGTGTGAATCCGAGCATCTCGAAAAAAGCCCTCGGCGGCCCAGTCGCGGAACCACTCCGAGAGATTGGCCGAAAGACGGTCGGTGTCGGTGCCGGCGGATTCGATCGCTCGGCCGATCGACTCGCCGACGGTATTTCCCGCAAGCAGCGCGTTCAAGATCTGATGGGCTGGCGGCGAAAGTTCATAATGGCGGACGATGTAATTCCGCCGACTCACTGCCAAATAGGTCGTCGCCCGGCTTGGCAAATCCGGGTTTTCCTGTCGGCGCACCCCCGCGAAATAGCGGTGCACGGGAAATCGCAACGACAGCAGGCGCAAACAGGGCGATCGTTCAAGGCGCATGTCTGGCCAATCTTCCGCGGGAATCGTCTGGAGACGTTGCGGGTCCAAGAGCGGCTCGCGCTCGGTTCCTGGTCCGTCGAAAACCTCGTTGAATGTCTGTTCGAGCGTCGCCAGATCGATCAAGAAGTCTGGCCAATCGCCCGAGAGTCCGCCGCCTTCTTCCACCGCTGGTCGGGTTTCGGCCAGGAATTTGGGGAACAGAGTACCAAGCGCGACCAGCGTGTAACTCCGCGATGGATACCGCTGCAAGTAGCCCGCGGCGAAGGCGTCGAATGCCTCTTCGCCAAGAGCATGCTTCAGCACCGGAAATTCTTCACGCAAGCATTCCAACAGTCGTGCGAAATACGCGCGGCTGTAAATCCCGAGGCGTTCGACCGATGTCAGAGCTTGCGAACGAGCGATTACCTTTTCCGCTTCGGTCGGTTCGACGGCAATGCACTCGCGCGCTGCGGGCGATGCGATTCCTTCCTC
>Ga0206945_1040_pt1 | contig 29525 bp, 24 predicted proteins | sample Alteio_BWOrgHeat_5_FD_152982 | JGI IMG/M metagenome (GOLD analysis project Ga0206945, IMG submission 152982) | Enriched cells from forest soil in Barre Woods Harvard Forest LTER site, Petersham, Massachusetts, United States -... | ecosystem: Environmental > Terrestrial > Soil > Temperate forest > O... | reverse complement strand
CGAGTTATTGAAGGGCCTGCAAGCCCATGTGGTGGGCGGCGCCGTGCGGGACCGGCTGTTGGGACTTCCCATCAAGGACACGGACATCGCGCTGACGGCGGACCCCGCCTTGATCGCGGAAAAAATCGCCCGGCAGGCCGGCGCCGCGGCCTTTCCTTTGGACAAAGAACGGGGCATTTACCGGATTGCGTTTCCTTCGGGGGCCACCATCGACCTGGCAAAACAACAAGGCGGCACGCTTGAAGCCGATCTGGACCGCCGGGATTTCTCCGTCAACGCAATGGCGGTGCCATTGAAGTTTTGGAAGGGGCCCCGTTGGAAAAAGAACATCATCGACCGGCACAACGGCCTGAGGGACTTGAAAGCAAAGGACCTCGTCCCACTGGGTCCAAAAGTTTTTGCGGAGGATCCGCTGCGCTTGCTGCGCGCTTTTCGAATCGCGGCCGAGCTGGATTTCAATGTGCCGGCGGCGACGCTGGCCGCGGTCCGCAAGAATGCCGGCCTGATTCGAAAACCGGCGCCGGAACGCAAACGCGAGGAAATCCTGCGAATGTTCGCGACGCCCCGGGCCTATCGGTCGCTGACGCTCATGGAGAAGAGCGGGCTCTTGGACCGTCTGTTTCCCGAAGCCGGGCGTCTGCGCAAAACCGCTCCCAAACATTATGGGAAAGGCGGCGTCCTCAAGCACACGCTCGACAGCGTGAAGTGTTTTGAGGAGATCCTCGCAGACAGATCGTGGTTCCCGGGCCTCAATGAGAAGATCGCGGGTTACCTGGAAGAGAAAATGGCCGGACACCCGCGCCGGGCCCATTGCAAATGGGGACTCTTGCTCCACGACATCGGGAAGCCGGACACGATGAAGATCATGGATGGACGGCTGCGGTTTTTTCAGCACGAGCACGTGGGCGCGAAAAAAGTTTCAAAATTGGCGCCGCTCTTCCGTTGGTCCGGCGCCGAAAAGGACCGCTATGAGAACTTTGTTCGACATCACATGCGCCCGGGGAACCTCGCGATGCAGGACAATTTGACAGACAAGGCGGTCCACCGCTTCTTTCGCGATTTGGGAGACGATGCAGTGGCGATGCTGCTGGTTTCCTTGGCGGATCATTTGACTTATTTGTCGCCGGCCCAGCGGCGCCGGCGGAAGTCGGCCCATGAACGGGTCACGCTGAAAATGATCCGGCGTTTCTACACGCAGCGCGAGAAAGTGGTCCCGCCGAGGCTGGTCAACGGCCATGAAATCATGCGGGCATTTCGATTGAAGCCCTCCCCGGTCATCGGCGCGCTCATGGCCGATTTGACCGAGGCGCAATCCGAGGGAAACATCCGGACCAAGGAGCAGGCGCTGGCCTATTTGAAAGCGCGATTGGCATGTCACAAAATCCCCTGAACGCGGCCGCTAGAGCGGCGGGCCGCGGCATGCGCCTCGGCCATGGCGGCCCTTTCGGGGCGGCGATCGTGCGCAAGGGAAAAGTCATCGCGGTCGCTTGCAACAGCGTGCTCCTCAATCGCGATGCCACGCGTCACGCCGAAATGAACGCGATCCGTTCGGCTTCGCGGACTCTCCGCCGGTTTTCGCTTGCCGACTGTGAAATATTTTCAACGACCGAACCTTGTCCCATGTGCTTCTCCGCGATCCATTGGTCCCGTCTTCAGCGGGTGGTCTATGTCACGACGATTCGCGATGTTCATCGTTTGGGATTCAATGAATTGACCGTCTCGAATTCCCGAATGAAAAAATGGGGGAAAAGTCCGGTCATGCTTAAACGCGTCAGAAATGCGGCCTGTGAAAGACTCCTCCGCGATTGGAAACGCCTTGAGACAAAAAACACGTATTAAGACGGCGCTTTCCCTGCTGTTGGTTTTTCTTCCGATTGTCCCGCTCCGGGCATGGAACGTGAAGGGCGTTTGTTACGACGCGGACTGGGAAGACCGTTCCGCCTGGTATGGAACGGCAAAATCCGAGAATCAGCTCCGCCATTTGCACGATTTGGGCGTCAATTCCATCTCTTTCACCCCATTTTCCGAACAGGAGGACGTCAATCGACCGGAAATCCTGTTTCGCGAAACGCTGGACCCGGGAATGGAAAACGATATTATTTTCGCGAAACGCCTGGGGATGACTGTGATTTTAAAGCCGCATATCTGGTCCCGGCAGTTCGGCGACGGCAGCGGCAATTGGAATGGGACCATCCGGATGAATTCCGAAGAAGATTGGAAGTCCTGGTTCGACCAATACGAAAGAATGATTTGCCATTTTGCCGGCATCGCCCAACGCCTTCACGTCGACATGTTCGTGGTCGGGCTCGAATATGAAAAGGCGACCCGCGGACGCGGCCGCGAATGGCGCAAGATCATCCAATCCGTTCGCGCCATCTACACGGGCCCGCTCACCTATGCCGCGCATGGATTGGACGAGGCCGACGGCATTTCTTTTTGGGACGCGCTGGACATGATCGGCGTGAACGCCTATTTTGCTCTGAGCCAGAATGAAAATCCGTCGTTGGATGAGCTTAAACTTTCCTGGTCCAGCTACCGGACCAATCTCGCAATCTTGTCCCGGCGGAACAACAACAAGATGATCCTGATCACCGAGGTCGGCTATTCGAGCGTCCGCGGGACCGCCCAGCGTCCCTATGAATGGTTTGCCAAAGGCAGTCAAGTCGACGAGCAGCAGCAATCGGATTGTTATGAGGCCATGTTCAGCACGCTAAAAGACCTGCCTTGGCTCAAAGGCCTGTTTATTTGGAAGTACAAAATCAGCGTGACGCCGGCCGAACGGAGCCGGGAACCCAGCGAAGCGTTCTTCGTGTTTCAGGGAAAACCCGCGGAGTCGGTCGTGCATCGCTATTTTTCGACGCCATGATCAAGGCGGTCTTCTTCGACGTGGGAGGGACCCTGATCGCGCCTTATCCATCTGTCGGCGCCATCTATTCCGAAGTCGCCGGACGCCATGGAATTTCCCTGACGCCGGAAGTACTGAACCTCCGTTTTCGAAAAGCTTGGGGAAAACAAAAATCCCGGCGCGCGCTCGTCGATAAATCCTGGTGGCGCGCCGTTGTCGATGATATTTTTGAGGGCAGTTCGTTTAAGGATCAAAACGGGTTTTTCGAAGAACTTTACCGTGAATTCGAAAAGAAAGATTCCTGGCGGCTTTTCCCCGACGTGATTGAAACGCTCGCCCAACTCCGCGAACGTGGGATACGGCTCGCCGTGGCGTCGAACTGGGACGAACGGCTTCCCGCATTGCTGAAAACTCTCGGACTGGCCCCTTATTTTGAACGGCAATTCATTTCCTTCGATTTGAAAATCAGCAAGCCCGACGTGCGTTTTTTCAATCATGCGCTTCAAACGATGGGGCTCAAGCCTCTCGAAGCCCTCCACGTGGGAGACGACCCGGTCGAGGATATTGAAGGAGCGCAAAAAGCCGGCCTGCGGGCCTACCGCATCGATCGGATCCATAAACCCAAGAACTCCCGGACCCTTTCTTCGCTCGATGAAATCCTGCTTCGGCTCTAGTTTTTACAAGTCGTTCACAACCTTTTAAGCGGAATTTAAGACCTTTTCCTTAGTATCAACGGCGTGAATAAACCCTGTCCCGCCAAGTTCATCGCGGCGGCGCTTTCCGTGATATATTTCGCCACGAATTGCGCATTTGCGCATCTTCCAGAAACCTCTGTTTGGCAGCAGCGTCGAATGGCCCAGGCTCCCGCCCGCCTGCTCCAAGCTTTTCTTCCGCCTCTTCCTCCGCCATCCATCGGCAAGAACGCTCTCTCGAACTTTGGAACCATCCGTAAAATATTCAAGGGCCCGGCTTCCGGGAAAACCGTCATTCATATCCAAGATGTTCATGGAAACGAAGAAGCCCAACGCAACATCGGCCGCGCGATACAAGAACTCATCAATATGAAACAGGTGGATCTCATTGCGTTGGAAGGCGCCGTTGGTCCAATCGATGTATCCGCGTTCCAGTCTTATCCGGACAAAGAAATCACCCTGCAAGCGGCAGACGGCCTGCTCCGCGAGAATCGGATTTCAGGCCCCATTCATGCCGCCTTTACCAGTCCGCGCGCGTTTCCGCGCATGGTGGGAGTGGATGACGCCGCGCATTACCAGGCCAATGTCCTGGCCGTCCGGCAATCGGCCGCTTTGGAGAAAGCTTGCAAAGAAAAACTGGCCGGAGAAAAACGGCTATTGGGACTGCGAAAGACGGCGCGGTTCAACCCGGGGCTGGCTTCATTTGACCGGCGGGTCGAAGCTTACCGGCGTTCAGAGATCTCGATGGGGACCTATGCGCGATGGCTTTCCAGACAAAAAAAGGAAGTCCCGCCGCAAATTAAACTTTTCCTCGCGACGCTGGATTTGGAATCCTCGCTCGACTTTGCCCAGGTCGAGCATCAACGAACGCGCCTTTTCTCTGAAATGGTTCCAAATTTGACCAAAGCGGAATCGGCGGAACTGGCGAACGCCGTCGCGTCCCATCGAAGCGGACAACTTCCTTCCGCCGATTTTTACTCTTTTCTGAAAAACCTCTGCTCCGATAAGCGAATCAATTTGAGCCGCTTTCCTCCTCTGAACTCCTATTTCACCTATGTGCTTTCGTCAAACCGGATCGACATGGAGAAAATTTCCGGAGAATTGAGATCGCTCGAAGAATCCATATACGCAACGCTGGCCCGGACGCCGGAGGAAAAATCCTTGGTTCACGAGTCCCGGCGCCTCTACCTGACCGGGAAGCTATTGAATTTCGCGCTGACGAAAGAAGAATGGGAGGAGCTGCGAAGTACGAACGACGAATTACGAAGTACGAATTTAAAGTCCTTTGAAAATTTTTATCGCGAAGCGGAAATCCGCGACGACAAGATGGCATCGAATTTAATTCGTTATTCGTACTTCGTACCTCGTACTTCAATGGTCGTTCTGGTGACAGGCGGCTTCCACTCCGCCGGCATCGACCGCCGCCTCGCGGAAGCGGGGACCACCGTGATCCAATTCGTCCCAAAAATCACCAAAATCGACACGGCGAACGGCTCGGCCTATCTCAGTGTTTTCACGCAAGAGAAGACACCTCTGGAGAAGATATTTGAAGGGGAAAAGCTTTTCCTGTCCCAACCTGTGTGGGCGCCGTCCATTTGGAGAATTTCGGCTCTTGGAATGATTTTTAATGGGGCCGCCGTTAATTCCTTCAGAAAATTTGTGCCGGGACTGTTATGGGGATGGGGCGTATTTAAAAATACGGGCTTGATCATCGTCTCGAAATTTCACGTTTCGATTGTATTGTCGCCGGCAAACACAAAAGAACCAATCGTATGGAGCCTGGATCGGAAAAAACAGATCGTTCTCGCCGGAGCGATCACGTTGCTGTCTTTGATCGCCTATTTTGCGCTTGCATATCAAACTTCCTTAATGAACTCCGATTGGGAAAAGGTAAATCGGATATACCGGCTGTATTCGATGATTTTCCTGGATGTTCTTGCCGGTTTATGGGCGGCCGCTTTGGCGTTTGGATGGAAGCGGGCGTTGAACATCAAATTTTCATGGGCTGAGGTTCTCCAGGAAATAACCGGACGGTTCTTTATCGGCGTTATTTTTGGCGCCTTTGTCGGGTTTTTTATTTACGGCTGTCTCTTTCCTTCAATCAATCTGGGGGTTTTCAATTTCGCGAAAGGTTTTTTCCTGCAGATATTTATTTCGCCGGCCCTTCTCGATCCGCTTACTTTCATCCTCGCGCTGAGATTCATAAGAGGCGAGAAGGGGTTCGCGAGAAATTATGCCGCTGCGGCCCAACGGCTAAAAAAAATGGTCGCGCTGGCGATTTATTGTTTTGTCCCGGCCCATTCCATCGGCGCGCTGCTGAACGACGACGTGCTGGGGTTCGGCATCTCGCGCGTCTTCGGACTGTTCTTCGCGGTCGCGCTCGTCTTTCATCTGGATTCCGAATGGAACAACCGGATTACCGGCGGTCACGATCGGATTAAGGTGCGAATATTGAATTCCCCTTACTGGCTTTTCGGCAGGTTGATATTTTCACCCCTTTCGTTCATCGCTTACTCCGTCAACCGCATTGTCGAAATTTGGGCCGCGCTCTACCGGTTTTTTGAGGGTTATAAACTTGTGCGGACCGTGCACTTCTTCAGCGCGTTCGCGATCGTGATCACGGCGGTCGCCGCGCTCTCCTTGTCGATGGACGCAACCCTCGGCTCCATCACCATGGCCATTTGGATCCCGATTGTGCTCGCGGCCGCCGCGTTTATTTACCTGGGAAAAGACACGGAAAATAAACCGTCTTTCTCAATAGCTGACCGTGATGCGGACACACATGAAAAACGGATGGCCGCGCTTTTAAGGTTCGGCAAAACCTTTCGTCCGAGGCTTCTCCCCCTGTTGTTGGTCTCAGCCGCTGTCATCGGAGCCAGTCGGCGGGTGTATGGAGCCAGCGTCAATGCTTACGGATACCGCCATGCCGAACGGATGGCAATCTTGAATTCTTTCGAGAAAGTGATTGAAGATTGGCGCATCGATGCCAAAAAGCAGTCCGATCTCGATGATATTCAAACGGTATTAAATTTCCTGAAATTGAGGTTGGCGACGGCTTGGCATTTCCCAAGAGAAGTCGATTCGTATTTCTCATGGATTAATAAAAAGCTGGGAGAACCGCTCCGCGACTGCATAATTTACGTTTCCATAGAACCTTGCATGAATTGCGCCACACTGATCGCGGAAATGAAAATAAAAACCGTTTTTTTTGCCCATACAGACCTAAACCCTGTGGTGAATGGGAAAGGGTTAATGGTTCTGAAGGACCGGGGTATTGAGATCTGGGATGGCCTTGGACAAGAAAACGCTCGGAAACAGAATAGATTGTTTTTTAAAGTCGTCACTTCCTTTCCCAAGGCTTACCGCATATTTTTGTTTTTCCAGATCCTAATCACATATGTTTTGGCCAACATAGTTTATCTTAAGGGCTTATATTATCTCCGGAAGAGAGCGCACGAAATCGTCGCTGCCAAGAGCGAGGCGGAAACATCGGAAATGCTTCTTGGCCAAGATCTGAACCTCCACATCGATAAATTATTTGTCGATGAAGCCCCGGAGAAATTGTCGACGGACCAGGGCCGGACCAAGCTTGAAGATTCACTGTTGCCGGAAATCGCTCCGGCTCGCAGCCTGGAACTGTCCGTGGGCGGCGCCCGGGCCTTGGAATCGGGAGCGTAACGCCCGAGATCATCCCGGACGTTGATTCAGGAAGCAAAGAAAGGTACCTTATAATCTGCGAAATGCAATTGCGGGTGTAGTTCAGTGGTAGAATGTGTGCTTCCCAAGCATAAGATGTGGGTTCGATTCCCATCACCCGCTCGCAAATATAAAAAATGATCCCGACAATTAACTTCAATGCCATCTTGGCCGATCCGCTCTTGCTGATCGCTGTATCTCTGCTGATCTTGGGGCCGTTGGTTTTTCTCGTCGCGCTTGTAAAATTTTTCAGGAGCGGGAAGAAAAGCGAGCCTCTGCCCCCTCTTTCGGACGAATTTGAACCCGAGCCCCTCGTGACGCCGTCTTATATCCAGGAAATAAAAGAAGAGGCCGCGCCCCCGGCCCCGGAAATAGAACAAACTTCCGCTCCAATGGAAAAAGAGCGTCCGCCGATGCCCACCATCTCGGGGGAAGTCGAGGGCCAAGTCGAAATCGTTTTTTCCCAGATCAAGACGCTGAGCCGGAAAGTGGCCCAGCTTGAGAGCGAGATGGAAACGGTCTCCCGCACCGCTTCGGCCAAGCTCGAAGCCAATGAACTGAAAGAAGTGCCGATGAACCCGGCGGATTTCACGCAAAAACTTTTGAAATTGGCCGAACATGTGATCGTTCTTGAAAAAGATGTGGCGCGTTTAAAAGCCGGCGCTAGAAACAATCCGCCGGCCAACGGATCCGCGACGGCATCACAGGGAGAACCCGGACTTCCCGCCCAACCTTCCGCGCCGAGCGGGCCGCGGCCGCCTGTCATGCCGATATGAGCCGGGGAACGTGGGGGGGGGGTCATGGTCGCTTCCCTTTTGGCCTCCGGCGGGTCCGGGTATTATCTCTTTACCCAAAAAGATTTGTCCGCTCTCACCGCGGTCCCGCCTGTTCCCGTTGCGCCTGCGCCAGCCCCACCGGCTCCCGCTCCGGCCCCACCGAAGCAAATTATTCCTGAAAAAGCCGCCATCGCCCCGACGACCCGAAACATCCTTTTTCGATTTCCGAAGCCTTCCGCAAAATCGGTTTTCATCATCGGCGATTTCAACGATTGGAAACGCCAACCCATGGAAAAAAAAGCGAAGGGCTGGGAAATGAGCCTTCCGTTGGAACCGGGGTCCTATAAATACATGTTTGTGGTCGATGAAAAACGGGTCAAGGACCCCAACAACAAGACTGTTCGAGACGGAAGATCCGTCATCAACGTCAAACCGCTCACCTCTTGAAGCCGGCCCTTCCGGGCTTCGCCTTGTTCTGCCTGCTGGGCGCCGCCGTCCCCCTCACCGCGCAAAATCCTCTCCCCACCGACGTGACCATCCTAACGCAGAATGATTTCAAGGCGCGCAACGTATTTTCAGTCGGAGACGCGTTAAGAGGGGTCCCTTCGCTTAAAATTGAGCAGGATGGTTCGCGCGGCACGCGCATGCTGGTCAAAATGCGCGGATTCTCCTCCAGCAACGATGTGCTCGTGCTTCTCGATGGACGCCCTCTCACCCATGAATACGATTCGATTGTCGACGTCTCCCAGTTCCCATTGTCCATGGTGGACCGCATCGAGATCACGCGCGGGGGCGCTTCGCTCGCCATGACCGCCGAAGCGGTGGCCGGGACGATCAACATCATCACGCTTCGTCCGCATCAGAAAGGACTGCTGGTGGACATGGGCACCGGCATCGGAAGAAACGGCGAAAAAAATTCCGCGGGTAAAATCACGGGTCGTTCAAATTTGGGAGACATCACTTATGCGCCGAGCGTGGAATCGTCGGGGGGATTTTCAAACAATGAAGATTTTGACACGACCAACCACTTCGGAAATTTCACGCGTTCCTTCAACGGCAAAGGGTATTGGGGAGGGGAATATTATTATCACGATTCGCGCGTCGGCGTTTCAAATGGAACTCCTGTCCCGCTCGCGCAATGGAACGGCAACATGGAACAGCAAGCGGCGACGCCGGACCTGGAGCGGACCCAAGTATCGCAGCACGCGAAAGCCTTTTTGGCGGTCCCGCTCTTGTACGGGGGGACCACCTATGCGTCTTTCACCGACAGCTGGCGGAACAGCCAGGACTTGCCTTATCGCGGCGGTCCGGCCTCTCGCGATGAAGACAGCCGCGCTTCCACGTTCGACCTCTCTTGGCGCCGCTCCGCCATTGAAACCGGCCTGCGAGCGCAGCGTTTTGAGCGAAAACTTTTTGGAGAAGACGCTCATGACGCGATGGAAAGCGGGGTTTATGCCGTGGGAAAATGGCGCGCGGGAAAGCTGACCGTCGCCCCGGGACTCCGGTACGATCGCCATTCCGTTTCCGGCGGGTTCCTGGCGCCGCGGATCGCGCTGATTTACGCCGCCGGCGACTCTTTTTCGGTTTCAGCGAGCGCTCAACGCGCCCACCGCGTGCCGAGTTTTGAAGAACTCTATTTTTCAAGCGCCGTGCTTCAAAATCCCAATCTCAAGGATGAAAAAAGCGTGAACACCGACATGGGTCTAGAATGGAAACCCGGCGCGGCCTGCGACTTCAAGACCACCGGATTTTATATTCGAAAAACGAACCTCATTGCGCCCGACGCCTCTTCAACATGGGCCAACGGCGGCGAAGAACATTCGCATGGGATCGAAACGGAAGCGTCGCTGCAATGGGGAGAACATGACGAAACGAAAAATATATTTTCGGTCAATTGGACCGCGCAGAAAAGCCGGCGGTCTCTGCCCACGGCTCCCGCCATGGCCGATTCCGCGATGTCCCCGCGCCATCTCGTCGATGTCAAATGGGACAAACACATGCCCAGGTCGATGACCTTCAGCAATGAGCTTCGCTATCAATCCGAGCAATTCGAATTGGACGGCGGGCAAGGCGTGAGAATTCCCGGATTTTACGTTTGGAACGCGCGCTTTTCTCTCCGGATCCTCGCGGCCGATATGTATTTCGCTATCGACAACATCGCGCGGCGCCGTTATGCCGAAACCACCGGACAAAATCCTCTTTCCGGAGGGGGGACGGCCACCGTTTTATCGCCTCAGCCCGACCGCACTTTTTGGACCGGCGTTTCCATCCGGTTCCTTAATTGACAAGGCATCTGAAACTTCATACTTTTTTCCCTCGGAAAAAATGAAAACACTAGGCCGCCATCTCGTCATTGAACTCTATCAATGTGACAACCGCATTATTTCCGATGTTCGAAAAATCGAAGAGATCATGGTCGGCGCCGCCAAACACGCGAATGCCTCCATCGTCGACGTGGTCTTTCACAATTTCAATCCGAGCGGCATTTCCGGGGTGATTGTGATCCAGGAATCCCATCTTGCCATTCACACCTGGCCGGAATTCAATTTTGCCTCCGTCGATATATTCACGTGCGGTTCGACCGTCAAGCCCTGGCGCGCCTATGAATATCTGCGAAAGCACTTCAAATCAAAAAACGTGACCGCGCTGGAAATGAAACGCGGCATCCTCGGTTCCCACAAAAAAAATTGATGTCCCGCCCATTGTGGTTTAAGGAGTGGTTCACGCCTCACGAGTCTCATTCCCATCGCATTCGCAAGCTCGTGGTCCGGACCCAAACTCCGTTTCAGAAGGCCGTGGTCGCCGACACGTATTCATTTGGAAGGTGCTTGATTCTCGACGGAGAAATGCAATCCGCGGAAACGGATGAATTCATTTACCATGAGTCCCTCGTCCACCCGGCGATGATCTGCCATCCGGACCCCAAGAAAATCCTCGTGTTGGGAGGCGGAGAAGGCGCGACGGTGCGGGAACTGCTGAAGCACAAAACCGTGGAATCGATCACGATGGTCGACATCGACGGCGATGTCATTGAATTCTGTAAAAAATACATGGGACCTTGGCATCAGGGATGCTTCAACAGCCGGAAACTCAAATTGGTGGTGGGAGACGCGAAAGCATTCGTCGAAACCACGCCGGAGAAATTCGACGTCGTCATTTCCGACCTGCCGTCTCCGGTTGAAAACGGCCCCGCCTGCCAGCTCTACACCCTTGAGTTTTACCGGCAAATGCGGTCCATCATCAACGAAGGCGGACTTTTCGTGACGCAGGCCGGCTCGGGAAATATTTTGCAGTTCGATCTTCACCAAGTCCTTTATTCGACTCTCCGGAAAGTATTCAGGAATGTCCGCGCCTATTACGCGCATGTGCCTTCCTTTGACGTTCCCTGGGCCTTTTTGATCGGCTCCGACGGAAAGGACCCGTTTACCTTGAATCAAGCCCGCGTTGAACAACTGATCAAAAAAAGGATGCGCGGAAAGCTCTCTTTTTATGATGGAATTTGCCATGTGGGCCTCTTGAACATCCCAAAACACATTCGAGCGCGATTGAGAGCGGAAAAGCGCTCCTTAACAAAATCCAAGCCTCTCTATTTCTAAATAAGGACATGAAAAAGAAAAAAAACGCCAACGGCGCCCCTCAAAACGGAAATGTGAACCAAGACAAGACCCCGCTCCTGGACACCTTGCTGGCCCACGCCCGGAGGAAGGTCACGTCCTTCCACACGCCGGGGCATAAAAATGGAAAGGGCATCGATAAAAAACTCGCTTCTTACACCGGCAGGAACCTTTTCTCCTTCGATGTCACCGTATTTCCCGAGGTCGACTCCCTGCATGACCCGACCGGGCCGATCAAACGCGCTCAAACGCTGATGGCCCAGGCCTACGGCGTCGAACAATCCTTCTTTCTCGTCAATGGATCATCGGTCGGCAACATGGCCATGATCATGGCCGCTTGCCGTCCCGGCGAGTCACTCATCATCTCGCGAAACGCCCACAAATCAACCTTGGGAGGGATCGTGCTCTCCGGCGTCTGGCCGCTGTGGGTGCAGCCGACCGTCGACCAGAATTTGGACATCCTTTTTGATTCCACGCCGGAACAAATTGAGAAAACGCTTAAACAATTTCCGGAAGCCAAAGCGGTGTTCGTGACGAGTCCCACTTACAACGGCGTCACGACGAACTTGAAGAAGATCGCCGAAATCTGCCATGCGCGCGGCAAGGTCCTGCTCGTGGACGAAGCCCATGGGGCCCATCTTCATTTTCATCCCAAATTGCCGATGGACGCCATCAACTCGGGAGCGGACTTGGTCGTTCAATCGACCCATAAAACGCTTTCAGCGCTGTCGCAAGGATCGGCGCTGCATTTCAATTCTAAACTTCTCGATATTAACCGCGTGAAGCGAATCATTTCCATGCTTCAAACCACCAGTCCCAATTACTTGACGTTGGCGTCTTTGGATTTGGCGAGATGGCAAATGATGAGTCATGGAGAGAAAATCCTTGACCGGTTGATCCAAAATACCGAACGCGCCAGGGGCGAAATAAACCATCTGAAGCATTTCACCTGCCTGACGCGCGCGGAAATCCAGGGACGCGGCTTTGATCTGGATCTAACGAAGTTGACCATCAACGTCACGCGGACCGGTTACGCCGGACAGCACATATCGGAAATTCTCGCCCGCGACTTCAACATTCAGGTCGACGCGGCGGACTTGTTCAACTTGATCGCCATCACCGGCACCGGGACCGACCGTCACGATTTGGACCAATTGGTCCATGCGCTCCAAGAAATCGACAACATGAAGCAGGGGGAAGCGCAAAATTGGGTCTTAAACATTCCCTCGCTCTCGACGGAATTGGTGATGAACCCACGCGATGTTTTTCTTCTTTACCGTTCCAAACGGGTGCCGCTGCGCAAAGCCATCGGACATATTTCCGCCCAACCGCTCACGCCTTATCCTCCCGGCATTCCCGTGCTGATCCCGGGAGAGCGCGTGACGCTGGAGATCGTCGAATACCTTGAGGACCTGACCGAACGCGCGGTGCGCGTTTCCGGGCAGGAAGCCGAGGCATTAAAAACAGTCCGAGTGGTTGCCTCGCACTGATTTTTTTGTATCCTCCACGCCCCTAATTCTCTCGTCGGTAAATTTACAACCAGAAGGATCCCATGAAGAAAAAAGAAACCAAGCCAGCCCCCAAAAAAACGGCCGTCGAACCCATCGAGGACGTCGAATTTTATCAGCAGAAACTTGAGGCTTTGCGCAATGACCTCATGATGACTGTCAAAAAGAAAAAAGAAGAGGCCATTCCCGAAGCGGAAGTGGGAGACGAGGGCGACGTCGCCATGCGGTCTTTGGCCCGCGACCTCGTGTTTGAACAAACCGACAACGAACACCGGCTTTTGGATGAAGTGGAAGCGGCGCTGCGCCGCATTGAAAAGAAGATGTACGGGATCTGCGAAGGAAATGGGGAACGCATCAGCATTGCCCGCCTGAAAGCGATTCCTTACGCGCGTTACTGCATCAATTGCCAATCCCGGTTCGAAAGACAATAGTATTCCAATTGACTTGATGCGTTTTTCTTCCCTCCTTCCCAATCGCCTGCCCGCCGACATATCTCTGCTCGTCTTTGCTTTCGAGAAGTCCAAGAGACCGGTCGGCGCTTATCTTTACGGCTCTGTGGTCGAGAAAGGTTTGGCGGAGGCCCAGTCGGACGGTTTTACCGGGAAAGCCGGACAAGTCGCGATGGTCAAGCCGCGCGAGGGAAAATTCCGCCGCCTGTTGTTCGTCGGGCTCGGCGTCGAATCACAAGCGACCCTAGAGCAGGTCCGGCGCGGGACCGCCGCCGGCGCCCGCCTGGCGTCGTCCATCGGAGCAAAATCCTTGGCGCTTAAAACCCCCTCGCAGCTCGGAAACGCTCTCGAACTTGCGCAAGCGGCCGCGGAAGGAGTTCTTCTCGGACTTTATCGTTTCACCGGCTTCCAATCGGCGCCGGCGCCCAAATCGAAGCTTGAAAATATTTTTTGCCTGGCGAAAGACGCCGAAGAAGCTCCCCAAATCGAAAAAGGCCTGGCGCGAGGGACCTCTTTCGCGTCCTGCGTTTGTTTTGCCCGGGACCTGATCAACCGTCCGCCCAGCGACACCACGCCCGAGTTCATGGTCAAGGAAGCCCGCAAGCTGGCCGGAAGATTTATTTCAATCAAGGTTTTCAACAAGGCGCAGATTACGAAGATGGGGATGGGAGCCCTTTTGGGCGTCAATCGCGGCAGCCATCAGCCCCCCTATTTCATTCATCTGAGCTATAAACCCGCCGGGGCGGTCAAACGAAAGATCGGAATTTGCGGAAAAGGAATCACCTTTGATTCCGGCGGATTGTCGCTGAAGCCGGCGGCCTCCATGGAGACCATGAAATACGACATGTCCGGCGCGGCCTCCGTTTTCGCGGTATTCCGCGCTTTGGCGATGTTAAAGCCTTCCGGAGTGGAAGTGCATGGCTTCACTCCATTGACTGAAAATATGCCCGGCGGGAACGCCGTTAAACCCGGCGACGTTCTAAGGACCATGCGCGGAAAAACCATCGAGGTCTTAAATACCGACGCCGAAGGCCGCCTGATCCTCGCGGATGCGTTGAGTTATGCTTCGCGTCAGAGCTTGGACGAGGTGATCGATATCGCCACGTTGACGGGCGCCTGTGTTATCGCGCTCGGGACCCAGATCGCCGGAATTATGGGGACCGATCCAAACCTGGTCGGCCGCCTCAAAGCGGCGTCCGTGAAGGCGGGAGAAAAACTTTGGGAGTTGCCCCTTGAGAAAGAATATGTTCCACTGCTTAAAAGCAGCGTGGCCGACCTTAAGAATATCGGACCCGTCGGCCAGGCAGGCACCATCCTGGCGGGCCTCTTCCTAAAAGAATTCGTCGACGAAAAACTTCCCTGGGCCCATTTGGACATCGCCTCCACGGGATGGACCGCCGCGCAAACGGCGCTCTCCGAGGCGGGCGGCACGGGGGTCCTCATCCGGACTCTGCTCCACCATCTTCTCTCTGCAAATGAAATGAGACAATGAAAACAATGGCCACTGAACATTCGATTGAAGCGAAAATCTTGCGGATCGGGCATACGCCCGACCCGGACGACGCCTATATGTTCTATGGGTTTGCGTCGGGAAAAGTGACGATTCCGGGCTATGTCGTTGAGAATGTGCTTGAAGACATCGAATCCCTTAATAAGAAGGCCATGCGCGGCGAAATTGAAGTGACCGCGATTTCAACCGCCGTCTACCCGCTGCTCCAAAATAATTACTGGATCATGCCGACCGGCGCCAGCGTGGGCCGCAACTACGGTCCGATTGTCGTGCGGCGCGTGGGGAACCCCAATCCAAAAACAAAAAAAATCGGGATCCCCGGAAAAAATACGACCGCCTATCTGCTCCTCAGGATGTATTGCTCGGCCTACCAGCCGGTTGAAATGCGTTTTGACCAAATTCCGCAGGCCGTCCTGCGCGGTGAAGTGGATTACGGGCTGTTGATCCATGAAGCCCAATTGACCTATCAAAGCATGGGACTCGAAAAAATAACGGACCTGGGGGTGGAGTGGTCCAACGATACCCACTTGCCGATCCCGCTGGGATTGGACGTCGTCCGCAAAGACATCGGACGGGAAAATGCGCTGCAAATTTGGAAAGGCCTCAAAGACAGCATCCTTGCGGCCAACCAGGACAAGGAAAAGGCCGTCGAATACGCGCTTCGCTATGGGCGCGGCCTTCAAAAAAATCTCGGCGAAAAATTCGTCGGCATGTACGTCAATGAAGACACGCTGGAATTGGGCCCGGAAGGAGAAGCGGCATTGAACCTTCTCTTTGACCGCGCGTATCGGGCCGGCATTTATGCCAAGCCGACCATCGTCGACATGCTCCGGCCTTAACGCCATGCTTTTCTCGGAATTTAATATCGATCCGCGCCTGATGCAGGCCGTTGATGCTCTCGGTTACACCCAGCCGACGCCGGTGCAGGAACAGGCCATTCCCGACGCCTTGCTTGGCCACGACATCCGGGCCTGCGCGCAGACCGGTTCCGGGAAGACCATCGCTTTTACGCTTCCGATCCTCAATAAAATATTGAAAGAAAATCCGGCCGGACGCCCGTCGGCCCTGATCGTGGTGCCGACGCGGGAATTGGCCGCGCAGGTCGAAACGGTCGTCCAAGCCGCCGCAAAATTCACCCATATCAATTGCACGGCCATCGTCGGCGGCGCGAACTTCGACCGCCAAGTCCGCGAGATCCGGGCCGGGGCCCAAATCGTTGCGGCGACGCCCGGACGCCTGCTCGACCACCTCGAGCGGAGAACGTTGAGCCTGAAACACATCAACACGCTGGTTTTGGACGAAGGAGACCGGATGCTGGACATGGGATTCCTTCCCGATATCCGCCGAATTTTCTCGGCCTGCCCCCAAAAGAAGCAGACCATGCTCTTCTCCGCCACATTTCCGCCGGAGATTCAGGCCTTGGTGACCACTTTCTTGCATGAACCGAAGACCGTCGACCTATCTCCCTCGCTGCCTTCCTCCAACGTGGCGCAAATGATCTACCCGATTTCACGTTCACAGAAAGAAGCGCTGCTTCAAGCGGTTTTTGAGAATGCCAGCATCACCTCGGCCCTTATTTTCTGCCGGACCAAACACGGGGCCGACCACCTGGTGACCAAATTGAAGCACATGGGAAAGTCGGTGGGGGTCATCCACTCCAACCGGAGCCAATCGGAGCGCAACGCGGCCATCGAGGGTTTCCGCGCCAAGAAATTTCAGATCCTCGTCGCCACCGATATCGCTTCTCGCGGCATCGATATCAAAGACATCAGCCATGTCATCAATTTCGACGTTCCCCAGCACCCGGAAGATTATGTCCATCGCATCGGCCGAACGGGCCGGGCCGACGCTTCCGGCGACGCTTTCACGCTGGTCTCGCCGGACGAGGAACCCTATTTAAAACGGATAGAAAAATTCATCAATAAGTCGCTGCCACGGGGCGTTATTCCGAACTTTCCCTATCTGGTCCAGCCGCAACTCATCTCCAAGCCCAAATCGCTCGCGGAAAGTTTCGGCCGTTTCCGGCGCCGCATCCCCACGGGCAGCAGCAGCCGCCGTTTCCGCTGATTTCTACCGAAGAAAATTAAAAACCATTTCGTATTATTAATGCCGTAACCCAATCGAATTGGAGGCGAAACATGGTTCAAGATATTCGAGCGATCAACGAAAAAGTGCGCAAAGAAAGCATTTTTGTTGAAGAACTCTTTAATGAAATCGGAAAAGTCATCGTCGGGCAGCGTTATGTATTGGAGCGCATGCTGGTCGGGCTTCTGGCCGACGGACATATCCTGCTCGAGGGCGTGCCGGGATTGGCCAAAACCCTGGCCGTTAAAACAATTGCCGACACCATCGACGCGAAATTTCAACGCATTCAATTTACCCCCGACCTTTTGCCCACCGACCTGCTGGGAACGCTGATCTACAACCCCAAATCAGGCGAATTCTCCATCAAGAAAGGCCCCATCTTCTCGAACATCATTCTTGCCGATGAAATTAACCGCGCGCCGGCGAAAGTCCAATCCGCGCTCTTGGAAGCGATGCAGGAGAAACAGGTGACGATTGGAGACACCACTTACCCCTTGCCGACGCCGTTCATGGTGCTGGCGACCCAAAACCCCATCGAGCAAGAGGGGACCTATCCGCTGCCGGAGGCCCAGGTCGACCGCTTCATGCTCAAACTCTCCATTACCTATCCGTCGCGCGAGGAGGAAAGGGCCATTCTCGAGAGAAAATCGGGGATCGAAGAAACCGCCAAGAAAATAGTTACTCCGGAACGGATCGCCGAGGTCCGCGCGATCGTCCGTGAAATCTACATGGACGACAAGATCAAGAGCTACATCCTTGATCTTGTTTTCGCCACCCGCAATCCGGGGCAATTCAATTTAAACGACATGAAATCGCTGATCTCTTACGGCGCGTCCCCGCGCGCCACCATCGCGCTCGCCATGGCGGCCAAGGCCTACGCTTTCCTTAAAGGCCGCGGCTACGTAACGCCCGAGGACGTGAAGGCGATCGGACCCGACGTTCTGCGCCACCGGATCATTCCGAGCTTCGAGGCGGAGGCCGAGAACAAAACGGCCGATCATCTCCTGCATCAGGTATTCGACATCGTCGCCGTCCCTTAGTTTCTTCTTCGCGGAGCGCCCCCCATGCTCACACCCGCTGAAATATTCGCCAAGACGAGACGCATCGAGATCCGCACGTCCCGGCTTGTCAACGAACTCTTTGGAGGCCGTTATCACTCCACCTTCAAAGGCCGCGGCGTCGAATTCACGGATGTGCGCGAATATGTGCCCGGCGACGACGTCAGGTCCATTCATTGGAACATCACGGCGCGCCTGGGACAGCCCTACATCAAGCGGTTCACCGAAGAGCGGGAGTTGACCATTCTCATCGCCGTCGATGTCTCGGCGTCCTCCGCCTTTGGAACGCGCTCCAGGTTAAAATCGGAACTCGCGGCGGAACTGGTCTCCTTGCTGGCATTTGCAGCCCTTAAAAACAGCGACAAGGTCGGGTTGCTGTTGTTTTCCGATAAGATTGAAGAATACCTTCCGCCGCGAAAATCCAAAAGCCACGCTCTGCGCCTGGTCCGCGATGTGTTGGGATTTGTTCCGAATTCTCCCCGCACCGATTTGAACGCCGCCCTTCTGTACTTGAACCGCGTTCAAAAGAAACGCGCCATCGTTTTCCTCGTCTCCGACTTCATCGATTCAAATTATGAGAAGAGCCTCGGCATCACCCAGCGCCATCACGACACCGTGGCGTTTGTTCTGGAAGATCCCATGGAATCGGAGTGGCCGAAGGTGGGGCGATTGCTGCTGGAGGACGCGGAAGACCGGACGCGCGGCATGGCGCCCGGGAACAAATCGTTTCGCGCGCTCTATTCGCGCGCGTCGCAGACCCGCCGTGAAGAACGCGACCGGATTTTCTCCAAGTCTCAACTTGAACGCGTTGTTTTTCAGACCAATCACGATTATGTCCGCCCGCTCCTTCTTTTCTTCCAACAGCGGGCGAAAAAATTCCGATGAAACGGGTGTTGTTTTTCGCGGCAATGATGGCGGCGCCGGCTTTCGCCCAACCGACGGTCGCCATCCATGCCGACGCTCAACCCCGGGAAATATATATCGGAGATCCGATTCTGTTCGGGTTGTTCGTGACCGTTTCGAGCGATGTCGCCCAAGAGCCGTTCGTGCTGCCGCAGCCTTTGGAAAATTTTGACCTGCTTGACGCGTCCACCCCGACCGTCACAACCGACAAGGAGGGGAAGTCCACCGCGGTCTATCGGTTTGTCCTGACGACGTTTTCAACCGGCCCCGTGACGCTTCCATCGATGCCCGTTCGCTTTTCAAGCGACGCCGAGCGCGTTGTCGAAGAGGGGAAAACGGAACCGATCACCATCCATGTGAAATCGCTTTTGCAGGAAAAAGGAGACGAGGGGAACCTGCGGCCGCTGAAAGGGCTGTTTAACTTCAAATCTTATTTTTGGCTCTGGTTGACGCTGGGGTTGTTGGGGGCCGGAACGGCCGGATATTTTTTATGGGCCTGGCTCTCGGGCAAAACGCGCGCGGGAGCGGAGAAACCCAGCGGACCGCCCCGGCCGGCGGAGGAATTGGCGTGGGAAGCGATCCACCGGTTGGAGGACACCGACCTGATCGCTCAGGGGAACGTCAAAGAGTTTTATTTCCGGTTGTCGGAGATCCTTCGCGCCTATCTGGAGCGGCGCTACGGCATGTCGGCGCTGGACCGCACGAGTTCCGAGCTTTTGTCCGATTTTCGAAGGCGAAATTTCACGCTGACGCTGGTCAACCTGTGCCGGGCCTTCTTCGACAACGCCGACCTGGTGAAATTCGCCAAGTTCACGCCGACGGAAGAAGAAATCCTCAATGATTTAAACCAAGTGAAACAATTCATCAACCTCACCACCCCGCAGAAATCGGCGCCGGCCGAGGAGAAGATCCCGTTATGAGGTTCGCGAACCCGGAATATCTCTGGCTTTTGGCGTTGGCGCCGTTCATGGCAACCTACCTGTTCTTTTTCCGGGAACGGGATTTGCCTTCATTCCGGTTTTCATCGCTCTCGCAAACAACCGGCCTTCAAAATGGGGCGGGAATCCGCGCGTTCGTTTTGGTCCCGGGAGCGCTGCGGATCATGGGTCTCGTCCTGGTTGTTCTCGCGTTGGCCCGGCCGCAGAAAGGCCTGAGGTCGGAGGAAACCACTGCCAAAGCGACCGACATCATGGTTTGCCTTGACGCGTCACGATCGATGACGGCCATCGACTTCAAGCCCGACAACCGTTTTCAAGTGGCCAAGAGCGTGATCGCGGAATTTATCAAGGGACGGGACCAGGACCGGATCGGTTTGGTGGTGTTCGCGGAATATGCGATCACGCAATGTCCGCTCACGACGGACAAATCCGCGCTGCTGTCGATTCTGGATTCGCTGCAGATCGGCGTCGTCGGCCCCGACCAGACGGCCATCGGCGTGGGGCTGGCCACTTGCGTGAACCGGCTCAAAAATTCCAAAGCCAAAAGCAAAGTCATCATCTTGGTCACCGACGGGGCCAATAACGCCGGAAATATCGACCCGATCACGGCCGCCAAAACAGCGGCGGCGTTCGGCATCAAGATTTATGCCATCGGCGCGGGAACGCCCGGCGACACCATGATGCCGATCGACGATCCCAACTATGGCCGCCGCATGGTGCAGATCCACAGCGACCTCAATGAGGACGAACTTTTAAATATTTCGAGCGAGTCCAACGGAAAATATTTCCGCGCGCAGACAGAAGGGGCCCTGAAAAGCATTTTCAAGGAAATCGACTCAATGGAAAAGACCGACATCAAAGTCAAAGAATTCGTCGATTACAAAGAGCTTTATTGGCCGTTCCTTTTTGCCGCCGCGCTTCTCATCCTGTCGGAATTAACCCTTTCAAAAACCTTTTATAGGACGCTGCCGTGACCGCATTTCATTATCCGCAGAGCTGGTTCCTGCTCATTCCGTATGGAATTTTGTTGGGCATTTTTGCCTGGTCGCGTTGGCGGCGCCTGCATGATTTGTCGCGGCTCGGAGACTGGCGGCTCGTCAAACTATTGGTCCCGGTCGAGGCGCTTCATCGCCGAAGGACCAAGGATGCGGTCGCGCTGGTGGGCTTGTTCTTTTTGATCCTCTCCGCCGCCGGACCCGAATTCGGCTCCAAATTAAAGGAGGTGAAACAACGCGGCGTGGATGTGTTCATCGCGATGGACACTTCCCGCAGCATGCTGGCCGAGGACGTTCCGCCCTCCCGCTTGGAGCGGGCCAAACAGGCCCTCGGCGTCTTGATCGACAAATTGGCCGGCAATCGCGTCGGACTCATCGCCTTCGCGAAGCGGGCCGTCATTCAATGCCCGCTGACCGCGGACAACGACGCGGTGGGAATGTTTCTTGAAGTTTTGGATGACAAAACCGTTCCGCAACAAGGCACCTCGATCGGCGACGCCATCCGGCTGGCTCTGCAAAGTTTTCCGAAGGACGAAAAAAGCGGTCGGGCGATCGTGCTGTTGACCGATGGGGAAGATCACAACTCCGATCCCCTCGTGGCCGCGAAAGAAGCCAAGGAAGCGGGCGTGGCCGTCTTCACGATCGGAATCGGCACATCCAAAGGAGAGGTCATCAAAGACCGCGATGATCAGGGCAAAATTGTCTCCTTTCATAAATACGAAGGAGAAATGGTCTTGAGCCGTTTGGATGACGGACTGTTGAACCAAATCGCGATGATCACCGGCGGCAAGTATTACCGCGCCAGCTCCACCGACAGTGAAATCGATGAAATCGCCGATACGCTGAACGGTTTCGACAAAAAAGAATTTGCCTCGAAAATATTTGAGCGTCTTCAGGAGCGCTACCAGCTGTTTCTCGCCGTTGCGTTCCTGCTGCTCTTCTTGGAATTTTTCATGGGAGAAAACCCCGGACAATGGGAGCGCATGACCGCCTGGCTGCAAGCGCTCCCGGCGGCGGTCCAGGGAGCCCGGAAAAAAAGCGTCATCGCCGTCGTTTTTCTTTTCTTTCTCCCTTCGCTTCTGCGCGCGGACTTCAAGGACCATGTTCGCAAGGGGAACCGTTTGCTTCAGAAAGGGGACCCGGCGGGCGCGCGCGCCGAGTTTGAATCGGCGCGCAACGATATCCCTGAGGCGCCTTTTCTGCCATACAACATCGCCGCCACTTATTATCTGGAAGGGAACATGGCAGAGGCCAAGAAGCAGTATGAACAAGCGCTGGCAATGACGACCGATCCGGACCTCCAGTCAAAAATCCACTACAACATGGGACACCTGCTCTTTAACATGGGACAGACCGATCAAGCGGTCGCTGAATTCAAGGAATGCTTAAAGCACAACTACAAAGACATGGACGCAAAATATAATATTGAATACATCAAGGCGGGAAAGAAGCCGAAAAGCCCGCCTCCGCAGCAGAAGAAAAACGATTCCGGCGATAAAAATAAAAAGGACCAGGACCAAGCCGGTCAGCAGAAAGACAAGCAAGACGGAGACGACAAGGACAAGGGAGGGAAGCCCGGCGACTTGTCCAAAGAGAATGCGGACCGCATCCTTCAAATGATGAAAGACCAAGAGTCCGAAAAAATGAAAGGGGCCCAATTGCCGAGGCCCGGGCTGGACAAGCCCAAAGATCAGGAGAAAAAAGAAGGAGGGGAAGACTGGTGATCAAGCGTTTTTCGCTGCTGAGTTCCGCGGTCCTTATCGCGCTGCCTTGCCTGCTCAAGGCGGACCCGACCGTCTCCGCGCGCGTCAGCGCCACCGACTTGACAGTCAACAATCAAATCACGCTGTCCATAGAGGTCTCGGGCGTCAACAACGTGAATGGGACGCCCAACCTGACGCTTCCGGATTTCGATACCCAACCCGCCGGGCAAACCTCCTCTTACCAATGGATCAATGGCCAGACCTCGGCGCTGGTGACCTTCAACTATGTTTTGACCCCCAAAAAGACGGGGTCGCTGCAAGTCCCCTCTATTACATTGAACGTCGGGGGAAAAACCTACAACACGCAGCCCATCGCGATCAATGTTCGTCCCGACAATGGCGTTCCCGCAACGGGCGCCGCGCCCGCCGAACCCAACGGGACCCGCCAGGTCCAAGTACCGGCGGAGGGACTCAAACCGGTTTTTATGACCGCGACGGTGGATTCGGATAAAGTTTACGTCGGACAGCAAGTGCTGGTGAAAATCCAGTTTTTGAAACGTCCCGAGGTCCGCTTTGGGTCTCAGGCCCGTTATTCGGAACCCGATCTCACGGGATTTTTGGTTGAACCGCTTAAGAAACAGGAATTCACGACCACCATCAACGGCGCGCGCTACGACGTGACGGAAATCCCCTATGCGGTCTTTCCGACGTCGGACGGGGAATTTGTGATCGGAAGCGCCGGCATCGAACTGGCGGTGCACACAGAACCGGACCCCTTTGATCCGAATAGTTTCTTCCAGAGCTTCTTTGGGCGCAATGAAATCGCCCATCTCACCACGCGCGCCATCCCGGTCCGCGTGCGCGCGCTGCCGGCCAGCAAGCCCGCCAATTTTTCCGGCGCCGTTGGACGGTTTAAGATGAGCGCAAAAATTGACAGCGATCAACTTGAAGTCGGAAAACCGTTCAATCTCATCATCACGGTGGAAGGAGTGGGCAATATCAAAACAATCAAGGAGCCTGTCCTTCCGGAACTGCACGGCCTGCGCCGGTATGAAACGATTTCCTCGTCGAAGATTTCCGAGGATGGGAAGTTTTTGAGCGGGAGCAAAGAATTCAAGATCCTTCTCATCCCGCAAGTCTCCGGGCAACTTTCCATTCCTTCGGCCGCCTTCGTTTATTTCAACCCGGCCAAAAACGATTACGTCATTGAAAGCACGCCGGAGATCCCGCTCGTGGTGAAACCGGGGAAACTAAACCAAGCGGACCAGGAAACGCAGACCCAAGCGGCCCCGCCCGGCCAACCGTTGACGGGCGTCCGCGTCATGGAGAAAGACATTCGCTTCATAAAAACCGGCAAGGTCCACCCTCTGACGAGACCTCTCTATGAAAAACCGATCTTTCTGCTTTTTAATTTGTTTCCGCCTTTGTTCGCGTTCGTGGCTTTTCTGTCCCGCCGCCAATCGCTATTGAAAATCGAGCGGGCGGAAGAATTCCGTTCTAGAGGCGCCTTGAAAAACGCGCGAAAAGCCATTGCCGGCGCGCGGAAATTGGTCAAGACGGCCGACGCGACGGCGTTTTATGGGGCCATCCATGCCGCCGTGGCCGGTTATCTGGCCGATAAACTCGCGCTCTCCGCATCGGGTCTCATGTGGGACGAAGTCGACCAACGCCTCGCTTTAAAACAAGTGACGCCGAAAACCCGGCAGGAAATTCGCGATATTTTTGACCTGGCCGATATGGCGCGGTTTGCCACTTCCTCTTTTTCCGATGAATCTCGCGAAACCGCCCTGGAAAATGCCGAACGCGTTTTAAATCAACTGAACGGGGCGCTGTGATGAGAAGAATATTTCTGCTCGCGGCGATTCTGGCCTTCCCTCTTTTGATCCATGCCGAAGGAACGACGCCGGACGAGCGGTTCCTGAACGCGAATCAGCTCTTTGAAAAAGGAGAGCCGGATAAGGCCGGGGAAATATACCAAGCGTTGGTCTCCCAGGGTTTTCAAGGGGCTGAACTTTATTACAACTTGGGGAATCTGCATTACCGAAAAGGGGAGCGGGGGAAAGCCGTGCTTTGGTACGAGCGGGCGCTTCGACTGAATCCGAGGGACCCGGATATTCAATTCAATCTATCGCTGGCCCGCTCCCACATCAAAGATGAAGACGAAAATATCTTCCGGCGGATTTTCATGACTTTTACCGGCGACGAACTGAGCTGCGCCATGTCCTTCATTCTCTGGATCTTCTTCGGAATTTTGGGCGCGCGGACGATGGGATGGATCAAAAGTGAAAATTGGCCCGGCGCGGCGCTTTGGCTTTCCGGCTTTTCGTTGGCATTGATCGCGGGATGGTTTGGCGCGGCGGCGGCGATGGAACAAGAACCCATGGCTGTCGTGATCACTCCTCCCGGGGAAGTGCGCAATGGACCGGGGCCTGATTATGCGGTTGGTTTCACGATTCCTGAAGGGAGCAATGTTCAGCTGCTGAACCGGCGGCCCGACTGGTCTCAAGTGGGAGTTCCCAATCAGGGATTGAAGGGGTGGATGCCGAACTCCGAAGTTGAGCCGATCGAGATCACTCCGGCTTCGTCAAATTAACGTCCATCGTTTGAACCCATCCTTCCTTATTTCCTGGGATCTCGATGCGGTACCACTCCTTGCCGTTGTCCGCGACCGTCTCAAGCACCTTGAATATCTCCGGCGGATCGATCTGGCGGATCATCTTCGCGGTGATGGACGAACGGTCATAAACCCCCACCCCTTTGACGGAGGCTTTCACCCATTCGGCGGCAAAGGCGGAAGGTTTGCCGCGCTGGCTGAGCGGTTGAGAGGAAGTTTCAAGATCAACCGGCTGCTGAACATCGGCCAGGCGCAAATCGATGCCGCGCGCCCAAGCGGTCTCGCCGGTCCGGATCTGAAGCAAGAACCAGCGGTCCGATCCCACCTTTTCGGACCGGATGGCCAAATAAGCGGTCTCTGAAGACAACACGCCGCTTTTTTTTGCTTTCTCCGACGGTTTTTCAAAGACGGGGGCCTCCTCCGTCGCCGCTTCAAAATAGGTTGATTCTTTGCGCGCGTCATTCAAGCTCCCTTCCCGGGGCACCGCCGACGGGCCAGCCATGGCCGGCGCGTTTCCTGAAGGAGTCAAGTTGAAGATGGTCAGATTCTTCCCATTGACCCAGCCGCTTCCTTTCTTTGATTTCACTTGGTACCAATGGTCGTCTCCAATCAATACCTCAAAATCCGCCTTTCCCTTGGACCCGACCGGCAACGCCGCTCCGGTGGGGCCAGCCCCGGGATTCTCAAAGAGCGGGACGTCGACTTTCTTCACTTCGAACACGACATCGACATAATTCATCAGTGAACGCGGCCGCGAAGAAGGCTCCTCCAGCGGCGGCGGCAGGACCGTGCTCGGCGGGAGGCTGGCGGTTTCGGAATTCACCGGGTTCTTCTCGGGTTCTCCGCCGGGAATCGGGAATGGTTTGGGCGGAGTTTTATTTTCCGCCACGGCGGGCCGCGGTTGAACCGTTTGCTGTGAAATTTGCGGAGTCTCCGGCGGGACCGTTTCGGCTGCGGCGGTATTTTTGACCGCACGGGCCTTGGCCAGCACGGATTGTTTCATGTTCTCTTGGCGCACGATTTGTTCCCGGCGCGCCATGGCCAAATGGGCCTGGTCCTCCCTCATCCGCCGCCGATCGGCCAAAAGACGCTCGTCCTTTTCCGAAATGGTCAATTCACGTGGATAAGGCGTTCCTCCCTCGGCCAGGCCCAACGTCATTCGATCCTCTTTTGAAATCGCTTCCGATTGAAGGGCACTCCTCACATATTGCAGTGATCCCGAATGTCCCAATCGCGCGAGCACGGCAGCGAGCGGAAGCCGCAGCGAAGGCCACGGCGGTCTCTGATAAAAAGGCAGCAAAAGTTCCCGGGCGGTTTCGGGTTCCGAAACGGCCCGGATGTCATAAAGCGCCTGTTCAATGGCCAATTGCGCCTTGGGATCTTTTTCATTGGAAAAACGGGGAATCAAAAGAAAAATCGCGTCTTCGGCGACAACATCCGATAACCACCGGCACGCGTGCAGACGAATGACCAAATCGGGGACCTGCAGCAAAAATGAAAAAACCACTTCCGCATAAGCGCGCACCAGCGGTTGCCGCACTCCGCCCTCCCCGCGGATTTTTTTTATGAGGTCGTCCAGGAGGGGGGACTGATCATCGTAAAGACCCAAGAGACCGCCCTTGGGAAGTTCATTTAAAAAAGGCTGTATCCAGTCCGCGGTCGTTTCAAATTTGAGCAGCGCCATGAGCGCGCGGGCCCTTTTTTCCTCTGGAAACCGGTTGTCCACGGCGATATCCAGCAGCGGACCCGCGCGCCGCTCATTGATGTAGCTGGCCATTTGGACGCTGAAAAGAAATTCCTGGTCGGGTGGGAGATTGACGAGGCCGAGGTCCACGCGCGTCGTCCGGTAAAGGGCGCTGCTGGCTTTGCTGTAGAGGACCGCGAGTCCTTCCACGGCGGGATCCACTCCTTTGTCCACGATCGACTGGACCGGTCCCAGCAGCTTATAGGCTGCTGCAAACAGCAGCACCGCCAGCATGAGGGCGATCTCTTTGATTTCACGTTCGTATCGCTGCAGGAAAGAGGGCTGGTAATAACCGTCAATATTCACCGGACAATTGTAACCGGAATGAGGCGTATTTTCAGGGGTTTCTTAGGAATGATCCAAATGATCCGCAGGATGAATTCGAATGGTTTGAAATTCTCCCAGACAGAGGATTTCGGCCAGCGTGGAATGATTTTTAAGACCGGTGGCGGAAACCGTGCAAAGGTAGCGCTTCTCTTTAATTCCATACAGCGCCAATTGATAAAGAGGGACCCAAAAACGCTTGACCAGCAGATGGGACCACATTCCTTGCTCTCCGCTGAGCAGATGCGCCGGACTGGTTGAAAATTGGAACAGGGTCCGGTCTTTTTGCGGTTTGGCGGAAATTTTTTCAGCCATTTTACTGAGGAACCGGACCGGATCCGAAGTTGGATTGGCCATTTCGCGGACCCGAATCGTCAATTCCGACACGCCCATATATTGCTGCCGGTCGGAGGGCCGTATTCGCACGCCCGCCTCATTGGACGCATCGGCGTTCTCAGTGGTCCATCCGGCGGGAATACGGCTCTCAAAAAAACCACCGGGGTCCCGATAGAGCTGGGTTAAGCGGGGCATCTGAAGCGCTTCATCCGAGAGGGGTTTGAGAAATAGGGCGTCCAAGGCCAACCCGGCAATAAGAAGGACGCTGTGCAGTCCGATCACCGCGAAGGCCGCCGCTGACTTCCGTTGATTGAGAAACCCCAGCGCGGCAAAAGCCAGTCCTCCGCCGGATGCCCAATAGATCCCGACCGGCCCGACGCCGATACCAAGACCCACCGATATAATCGCGGCCGCGCAGGAGGCGCCAAGCCATTTGAGATCGATTTTGTTTTGTATTTCTATTGTCGACATGACGCGGACCAAGGTACCACATCTTTACGGATGTCCGACGAAAAAAGTATCATTCCGGCATGTTTAATATGCAGCAAATCCGAAAGATTTTCCAGCAAATCCATATTGTCCGCTCGCCCAAGCACCGGCTTGCCACCTTTGGCGCCTCTCGGATCCAATACCAATTGGTGACCGACGTTCCGGGATTTGCCGACCGGTCTCGGCTCCGCGAGGGGATCGTCATGGCCAATAAGCCCGCCATCATCACCCCGCAATCGATGGCCGAGCAGTTCACGGGATTCGGAGACGATGTCAGAGAATTTGTGGACACCTTGGTGAAACAATACGGACAAGGACTGCGGGGATTGGAATATCAATTCCGCAATGAAATGATTTCCACGCGCATTGAACTCACGCCGCCCCAATCCACCATCCAGATTCTCTCCAAACGCATCGATCAATCGGACGACGACCGCCAGGCGCTCATCGCCGGCAACGACCACATGTGGGAGTTGTCCGTTATGAAATTTATCGTTGAAGAAACCATGGCTTCATTCTCTTCCAATATCAATGAATTGAATGAGCGCGGTCTATTTGAAGGCGAGGAACGCCACCGGCGCAGCAAACGGCGGGAAATCGATCACCTGTTCCGGCTGGCCAAAAATGACAAGGCGGCCATTCCCGCTTTGGGGGCCAAACTCAAGGAATATGGACTGTTTGAGCGGTATCAGGACGCATTTTTCAGGCTGGTCAACCCATGAAGATATTGACGGTGTCGCCCCGGGGATTTTGCGCCGGGGTCCGGCGCGCCATCGAAATTGTCGACATGGCCCTTCAGAAATTTCCGCCGCCGATTTACGTTCGCAAGGAAATCGTCCACAACAAGGCGGTGGTGGAAGATTTTAAAAAACGCGGAGTGATTTTCATTGATGAAGTGGAAGAAGCCCCGGCGGGGAGCTGTGTTATATACAGCGCTCACGGCATCGCTCCCCAGGTCCGCGATATGGCCAAAACACGCGAACTTCGGACCATTGACGCCACCTGCCCTTTGGTCACGAAAGTCCACTTGGAAGTCCACCGGTTTCTCCGCGAAGGATACGCGCTTGTTTTGATCGGTCATAAGGACCATGACGAAGTGGTGGGAACAATGGGGGAAGCCCCGGGCAAGATCCAGCTCGTGGAAAGCCCGGAAGACGTGTCCTTGCTTCATATCCCCAATCCCGACCGGGTCATGGTGTTGACCCAGACAACTTTGAGCATTGATGAGACGAAAGGACTTTTGAAC